>Ga0214544_1001490_pt1 | contig 48832 bp, 36 predicted proteins | sample CNSS3metaG_FD_160074 | JGI IMG/M metagenome (GOLD analysis project Ga0214544, IMG submission 160074) | Root nodule microbial communities from cowpea collected in UCLA plant growth center, Los Angeles, California, USA - CNSS3 | ecosystem: Host-associated > Plants > Roots > Nodule | place: USA...
CTCCAACTATATAAAAATAAAAGAGTAACTGTTTTAATATATATATATATATATATATATATATATATATATATATTTGTTAATTGAGCTAAAAAGTATTTTAGTTTCTTTTTTCTTTGTTTAGGATTAAATTCATTCCTTGAGTATATTTATACAGGAATTGTAAATCACATACTTTAAAACATTATTATATAGTGAGAAGAGGAATGAGGTTCTTATGTCAAGAACTTTTATATTACGTATAAGAAATCATTCTAACATATAGGAAGTTGTGCTTGATTTTCATCCATATTGTTTTTCATTAAGAATATAATTTTTGTTTTACTTGATGAAAAACAAATTATTGAATCCAATCCCACTTTTCCACAGATAGATCGTCTGCTATGATTAAACGTTTTCTATATATATATATATATATATATATATATATATATATATATATATATATATATATTATTACAAATATGTTATCTTATTTCCTATTTACATAATGCATCAAATCCAAGAGATTATTTGGAAACAAAGTTAATCAGCATAAGAACATAAGCATTGCAAAAGCCTGAATAATCAGGTTGTCTTATTGATTATATTCTTTAAACAAAGGTTTATCAATGAACCAAAAATTCCAGAACTTGACAGCACATGACTTGTATCAAAATTCTTGGGGGAAGAAATATCATTCATGGCTTTTCAAAATTACGTGTGGGTAATCCAAGTTCAGAAAGACCTTCTAAGTTGTTATGAAAGCTCAAGTTGGAGGTTGCCATGTTCCTGGTCTAAAGGATGCACCAGATCCACTTGCCTCTGAAGACCTGGAAATAATTTTTTTTTTTTGAAAAGATAAATATCAGAGTTAAAATCTAGGGAAATGATATCTCTGATAAAACCATTAAACATTTTTGGAACAATTGTTTCATTAACTAAAATTAAGATTAATGGAGGCTTTGATCAATCATGATGTTTATTGACTGAGAATGTACACATTTGGACTTACTCAGACTCGTCTTTTGTTTTCTCTGCTAATCTCTCTTGAGGATTCCTGCAGAAAAATTACATGATTACTGTTAAGTTGAACAACTATGCTTAAACTAGTTTTTTGTCCAAAAAATTTGGTTTCACAGCAACTAGAAGACACTAACAAATTACAACAATATCCCGTGGTTAAAAAACGTTTAAAACATGAGAAGATAACAAATATGGATTTCAAGACCATGCCACTGAAGATCAAAATCATTAAGTCATAGTGTCATTTCCAGAGAACACAGTCAAAAATGATTATGTTTGTGTAACCTTAAGAGTTCTTTCATACATAGTCACTGGACCTACTCTCTAATTAAATTTTATTATTAAAGGTATGTTTGGGAGTTTGTTAATCATGGTGGATAATAGCCTGAAGAATTTCGTTTTTACAAAGTCCAATAGCATAATAGACAATTCATATAGCCGACTTCACCAAGTGGCTAGTGAGATAAGGGTACCAAAATGATGGAAAAGGAACAAAGAGAAGACAGCCAAACAACTTTCTGGCAATATTTTAATGAAAAGATAAGAATAAAAAGATGAAAACTAAATTACTAACAAATTTTGGTAACTGAATCAGACATGATAAAAGAATGAAATTTTTATGCTGGCAAAAAACTGCAACACATAGCAAAGACCATGCATTTTACACAATTTAGGTATAAAATCTCAGTTTCAGAAGACTCACCTTAAGCCACCCGTAGTGCTAGGTGATTCTTCAACATCACTACCTAGAGTGGAGAAAAAATGTCAAAAACTATATTCAAAGGATAGGTAATGTGCAGATGTTAGCAAAAACTCCCTCTTTCTGGAAGGCATTGTCTCTTCTTTTACAAGGACTGGGACAAAAATCTCATAATGCTGTTTATGACCAAGCAAAAGTAAACATAATCATACATGGAGTAATAAGAATTCCATTTGGTTTATTTTTCTTAGAGGGATGCAGGAAGATTTTAAGATCAATCTGCTTATATGCTCAATTTCAGTTTATCATAACAAGGTTTCTTTCAAAAGAACTCAAAATTTATGTTAAAAAGAAAACGATAGTAAGATGACCTTCCGAAGGAACTGGAAATTGTTGAATAAAACTTTTCAAATCTGGACCACTGGCTTTATCTGCATAGAAATTGTAAATTAATAATAAATTCCAATAAATAAAGAAGAATATTACTATACCAATAAAATTTTAAGCATCTGACCAGTGCTGACACGTTTTCCTTTACTTCCTTCTTTGGCTATCCTTTCTTGTTCCTCTTTCTTGAGAACTTTGTGAAAAGAAAAGAAGTTTGTGTTAAGGTATTTGGATAGGACTAAACTTGGCCAAGAATGTTCTTTCATTATATTTAGAACTATCACATGAAATGCTAAGGACAAAGTTAAGAGAGGAATATAACTAAATCAGAGAAAAGTAACCAATTCACACAATTAGTTTGTTAAGGTTGAAGTATAATTGTTACATACGAGCAACATTCTGTCTAACACGTTCACGTCTTGCTTCCAATTCCATCATTTCCTGAAGGTGAAAGTATTGTCAATTAATAGTACAATACTATACTTTTCGAAGTGCCTATTTACAAAAGAAATAACTTCCCAGAAAGACATCCATAAAACATTACAACTTATAGGGTTAGCTTAATAGTTTGTCATCCCATGGCAAATAAGTTTTGCATATAAGTAGGTACAATAGTAATAATCTAAGTAACTAAATTGACACAGATCATCACATAGCTTGATTTTGTGAACGTTTAACAAGTAAGATATGCTTTGAAATTCTGTACTTGAAAATTGTTCACATCTGGTATCAGAGCTCCTTTATAGGGGCCTGAACCAAAACCAGAGTTAAGAGAGAGAAACACTAAGGGAGGGGTTAAACCATACATCGAGAGAGTGTGAGAGAAACACTAAAAGCGAGGGGTTTAAACCAAATATTGGGTGAGTGTTAAGAGAAACATTACGAGAGTCAAAGATAGAACAATGGCAGATTCTGGAAAGTATGTGCAGCCTGCTATTCCCAAGTTCGATGGACACTATGATCATTGGGCAAAGTTGATGGAGAACTTCTTACGATCAAAGGAGTATTGGCACTTGGTGGAACACGGAATTGCAGACGTTTCTGATAAAATGAATGCATCTGAAGCTGAATTAAAGACACTGGAGGAACAGAAACTGAAGGATTTGAAGATAAAGAATTATCTCTATCAAGCAATTGATAGAGAAATATTGGACACAATTTTAAATGATGAAACAGCCAAAAACATCTGGGATTCAATGAAGCAGAAGTTTCAAGGCTCCACACGAGTCAAACGAGCACAATTACAAGCATTGCGCAAAGATTTTGAGACATTACATATGAAGGAAGGTGAATCTGTTAACTCCTACTTTGGTCAAACACTGAAGGTAGCCAAAAGCATGAAGGCATGTGGTGAAAACATGAAAGAAAATATCATAACCGCAAAAATCTTGCGGTCAATGATTGCAAAATTTAATTACGTTGTTTGCTCCATCGAAGAGTCCAATAATATGGATATTATGACCATTGATGAACTCCAAAGCAGCCTGCTCGTCCATGAACAGAGAATGTTGCTCACTATTGAAGAAGAACAAGTCATGCAAGCCGTGACTGATGACAAAAGTGGGAGAGGTAGAGGAAGAGGACGAAGCAGAGGAGGATCTTTCAGAGGCAGAGGCAGGGGAAGACAATCATTTAACAAAGTTGAGATACAATGCTTTAAGTGTCATAAATTTGGACACTTTCAATATGAATGTCCTACGTGGGAGAAGAAGGCCAACTATACCGAAGTAGAGGAGGACAAAGTAGAAGAAGAAGATGAGCTTTTATTAATGGCCACTGCAGACCTCAATGAAGGAAACAAAACAGACTGGTTTCTAGACTCTGGATGCAGTAACCACATGAGTGGTAACAAGGATTGGTTCTCAGAATTAGATGAGACCTATCGTCATAAAGTGAAACTTGGAAATGACGCACGGATTGCTGTGATGGGAAGAGGCAGTGTTCGAATTATTCTACATGGTATCACACATGTATTTTCACATGTGTTCTATGTTCCTGAACTCAAAAGTAATCTATTGAGTATAGGACAATTGCAAGAGAAGGGATTAATGATAACAATTCAGCACAACAAATGTGTTGTTATTCATCCTGATCGAGGACAAATCATGGAAGTAAGTATGAATGGCAATCGGATGTTTGTTCTTTCAGCAACTATTGTGTCAGCAAAGGCAACTTGCCTTCAAGTGAACTTGGAGCAGGATTCTCAATTGTGGCATAATCGGTTAGGACATTTGAGCTATGATGGCCTCAAAACGCTTGTCTCTAAACAAATGGTGAATGGGTTGCCATCAATCACAACTCCCAAAGATCTGTGCACTCATTGCTTGGCTGGAAAGCAGCACCGCAATGCCATGACAAAAAGGAGCTTATGGAGGGCATCAAAGAACTTACAACTTATTCATGCAGATTTATGTGGACCTATTCGACCAGTATCAAGCAGCAACAAAAGGTATATTCTGAGTTTTATTGATGATCTATCAAGAAAAACTTGGGTATATTTTTTGAGTGAAAAATCAGAAGCATTTCGTTGTTTTAAAATTTTTAAAGCATTGGTTGAAAAGGAGACTGGAGAGAGCATCCTATGCCTACGACAGATAGGGGAGGGGAATTTACATCCCAAGAATTTGCAGACTTTTGTCAGAATCATGGAATTAAAAGACAACTTACTGCTGCATACACTCCTCAGCAGAATGGAGTGGCTGAGAGGAAGAATAGAACCATTATGAATATGGTTCGGGCTATGATAATAGGAAGGAATGTCCCAAAAATATACTGGCCAGAGGCAACAAAATGGTGTGTCCACATTCTCAATAGAAGCCCCACAGTAGCAGTACAAGATAAAACTCCTGAAGAGGCATGGAGTGGAATGAAGCCAACAGTAGAGTACTTCAGAGTATTTGGATGTCTAGCTCATGTTCACACACCAGATCAACAACGAATCAAACTGGATACCAAAAGTAAAAAATGTGTCCTACTTGGTGTTAGTGAAGAATCAAAAGCATATAGGTTGCTTGATCCTATAAATAACAGGATCATAATCAGCAAGGATGTCATTTTTGAGGAAGGGAAAAATTGGAATTGGGAGAAGAATGAGCAAGAGAACCATCAAGCCAATTTAGATTGGGGAGATGCAGTGAGCAACACTGAAAACCAATCAGTAGAGAATGAAATCAATAATGCAGAACAACAAGATGCAGAAATTTCAAGTGATGACCCCATACAAGCAGAAGCCCATAATGAGCCAAATATTCCTGCAGCTGCACCAGTTGAAGGAAGGGCTAGAAGGAGCAGACGACAACCAATCTGGATGGCAGACTATGACAAAAGAGAAGGTCTTTCAGATGATGATACTGCAGCTGTAATGTTAATGACAGACGATGATCCAGTTATATTTGAAGAAGCCATCAAGAGTAAAAGATGGAGAGATGCCATGAAAAGAGAAATGGAGGCAATAGAAAAGAACAAAACCTGGGAATTAACTGACTTGCCGAAGGGAATGAAGCCAATTGGAGTAAAATTGATATTCAAAACAAAGCTCAAAGAAAATGGAGAAATTGACAAATTTAAGGCAAGATTAGTTGCTAAAGGATATGCACAACAATATGGAGTGGACTACACAGAAGTATTCGCACCAGTCGCGAAACTTGACACCATACGGATAATACTCTCAACAGCTGCACACCATGGTTGGAGCATTTTTCAGTTAGATGTGAAAAGTGCTTTCTTACATGGAGAACTAAATGAAGAAATTTATGTTCAACAACCAAGTGGTATTAGAGCCGATGGTTAAAACCGGCTCAGACGAGTGCAGTACCAGTATGGTCCTAGTATCGAAAGTCTTCCTGGTAAGGGTCCCAGGTAAGGGTTCCAGGTAAAGCGTGTCCCGTTAAGAATAACGACGGTACAGAAAAGGGCAGAAAAGGAGTACTCGTGGTTGGGAATGCTTCCGCTGGAGGGGGACTGTACCAATGTGGTTGAAAGGACTCACGCTTGAGGGGGAGATTGTTAGGAATCCAAGTGTGATTCTAAGTCCCACATTGGCTAGAAATGAGAAAGTAGAGCACTATATAAGAATAAAGACCCATAAACCCATTGCCTTAAGGTTTTGGGTTGAGAGTGGTGTCAGTATCTTATGTGGTTAGGCTCAGGTCTCATTGGTCTTGTTCTCCCCAGTGATACCCCCTCCTTAAAAACCTAACAGATTTAATTCCCAAAACGAACAAAATGAAAGAAAAACCCAAATCGAGAAAAGCGGGAAAAATATGACAGAATGCTAAGACAGTTTTGCAGAAGAAGGGCATGGGATAATACAACTAATACAGAATGTTTCAAGTGCATTGTCCTATCTGATTAGCTTACCCTTGTGACCTTTCCCTATTAAGGAAACACAAAATACTAAACCTGAGGTGTTGTATTGATCTGAATTTTGGGCAGACAAAAGCCCATGAGAGAATAAACTCAATGTTGCCTTCGATGAGAAGACATATTAGACAAAATAGGATTAGGAAAAAATGCATTACTGCACTGGGAAGAAACCTAGGATAGCACCTACTACAGAAAAAACTAGCACAATCTCACTTTTGGTGATTTGGGCATGCACGGAAAAATTCTACAGAAGCCCACGTATTGAGAACTTAGATGGAGGTAACTCTATTGATAGTAGTGGGAAAGGGAGACTGGAAAAAAATAATTTATGGGTAAAAATTATTGAGAAGACTTTAGAGGTCAATGATTCATATATAGACAAGATTCACAATAGAACATTACGATGTCTTTTGATTCATGTAACTAGTCCTGCCTAGCAGAAAAGGCTTGATGGTCGTTGTTGTTGAAAGAAAATCACAGTGTTTTGACAGTAGATAGATATAAAGAGTTAACAAAAATCAATGTTTATTCATTGCAAATTAATCCTTGAAGATAAGCAAAACTTTAAAGGAAAACTGTTATAAGCAACATCATGTCATCTAGCCTAGCCATGACTGAAAATGTATAAATAAACATCAATAGCTTTGTGTTTGGATAACATGGTACTAGCAAAAGGATATATATATATATATATAGGTGTATTGCAATGTACCTCTGGAGTTGGAGCCTTTTTACGCTGCCCATTCAGCCAACATATCCATTCAACTGAAACAATGCAACAGTAATTATCTATTAAGCATGGGAAATAGGGTAAAAAAAAGTCTTCAAAAATTCAACATATAAAATGATTGGATCCATCCCTGAATCAAAATGTAATAATTCAGGAGTTAAATGTCGACCAGTGTAAAATATATACCTGGAATAGAGGTCGGATCGTCCTCTCCCTTAAATATGACCCATCTTTTCTCTTTCACTAGTGAACCAAAACAAAATAGCAAAATCAGACAGATCCACTATAAAATGAACTACAATGCAGAACACACAAAAAATAAAATACGAACCAGAGTTTTGAAATTCAAAAAATTCACACTCACACACCAAAACGATATCTTAATTCTAAAATGATTCAATCCAGCGGAAGAAAATAGTGCCAAAATTTTTAAATGCCAATAAATCAAATTTATTTATTTAATTATTTTACTTTGTAAAACAAAATCAGTCTCAACCTTGTTAAAAGTTGCACCAAATCCCATATTAGGCTGAAGAATGTAGACATCAAACACGAACCAATAACCTCAAAACACTTGTGACAGTGGCGAGGTTACTTCACACCTCCTCCAATCTCAAAGCCCCATATTTAACCTTTATCTGTTGCATATATCCAGAGGCTTCTTCCTTTGGAGATAATCCTGCTGGGGACTGTATAAACTCAACCCCTCTACAATGATTTTTTTTTTTTTTCACAGAATGCAAATCAAGGACCTGCCACTTGAAAGTATTACTTTACTTATTCTTGGGGGTTGTATCAATTCAACCCCTCTCCAAGGGTTTTTCTTCACAGAATTCAAACCAGTGACATCGTAATCGAGTGTATTCATAAACATTCTTATCCTGCAGACTAATTTGATCAGCACTACAGCAACTTACAGGGTAACACTAACTTTTTTTGGTTCATAACCACATCAATAAAAAAAAAAAAGCAAATCAAATCAAGAATATCACAATATCGGCTATATCAAGTAAGTGAAGTATTGACAGTGTGGTGATCATTGCAATGCAAAAACACCCAACTTCTCTATATTACACGAAGAGTTCATACAAGACAAACTACACACGTACAAATCCAGAATCACAACAACTCAATGAAAAAAATCCATTAAACACACACACAGAGAGCAATGCCAATAGAACATAAAAGGGTGTATACAAAAAGAAACAGAGTGTGGAAAAGCACTTACTGACACCATCAAGCTCTTCATTTCTAGTGAAATATTTGTTCCCTGCTTTGTCAACTCCCACCTTAGTTCGATTGCCGAACAATCCCGAGATCTTCCCAAGCAGCCTTCGCATTTTTTTTTTCTACTTTTGCGATTTCACCTTTTTTGAATGGATTTCAATTATGTTGCAGTGACAGCATCGTCGTTGGATCAACCGAACGTTGGAAATTGGAACTACAGAAACATGGAATATGAAATTTGTTTCTATTCAGCGTTGGTTCTCAGAGGGAGTGTGTCTGAGCGCAACATCACACGGTGGAGTATGAGAATAGATATATAATAATTTACCAAACGCGCCCTTAGAGAGTGATCTCTCAAAGATAAAGGGAAAAAAAAAATCAATAATTTGTATCTTGTAAGTTCTAAACCCTAACCTAAGGGAGCTAAAAACAATTTGGTAACATAAGGATTTCAAGACCATGCTAAAAAGTTTAGTCATATAATGTCATTTATTTTACATAAATTTCTCTATAAAGTTTAACACTTCGAAAATTAGTTTTATACATTAATTATATTTAAAAACTGTAGATTGATTCCTAAAATGAAATTGAGGAGGAAGAGGCTTGGTGGTATCTCTCACTATTATAAGGAAAAAAAGTTGGAAGGCACTCAAAACAAGTTTTTTTATACATTAAAAAAAAAAAAAAAGCATAAATATAATTTTGAACAAGATAAAATACAATTATATTTACATTTGTATTTGAGTATTATTTTTTTTTTTAAATTGTAATATCTAGCAAAAATGATTTGTAAAACTCATTAAAGAAGTCATAAGCATGTGACTATAATAAAAGAATATTCTACCACTGTGCAAACGTTTGAGTATCAAATGGATATATAATAAAAAACTTGATTTAAGTATTCTAATTAGACAGTGATACTTAACTAATTTTAAGTGTTTTAGGTGTAAAAAAAGTTTCGTAGATTAGAATCAGTTATTATATTCAAAATTTGGATAGATGCATGTGTTCCAAATCTACAAATTCATGTTATTTACACTTAATAAATATATATATATATATATATATATATATATATATATATATATATATATATAATACATATATTATAACATCGATAATCATTCCAATAGTAATTTAAACTAATGGAATATCAATTCAATCATAAAATCACATTATTACAATGAATAATTCAAGTAAATAATGATTTAGACTTTAAAAGTATATTTGAATGGAAGTATGTTATTTAAGCAAGTAGGACATACTAAAAACATTATTAGAATGAGAATGTACATATTTCCCATACCTATTTTTGCACCTGAATCTATCTTTGTACTCATCCATGCTTTAAATAACCAAAGCACTATCTTATCCATAGTTTTATTTCATTTGAAATCTTTATTTTTTTCTTTTACCATACAAATTTTTATTCTCCTTTTTAGCTATTGTTTGACTTGTTTAATATTCACAAAGTTTACTCATATCTCTAAAACATTTTTCCTTCTACCACAACATTGATTAAACAAATTTTTCTTAGAGGTTTCTTTCAAAAGATACATTGTCTTTCAAGAAACACAAATCTCAATTTCATTAAATCAAATAGTTTGTTAGACAAACGTTTAATTATTTTTATTTCTTTTTAATATCTTTATTTATTGTTTACTTTTTCACGTGAGATTATCTAACTTTTACTTTTATGTGTTCAATCACTTAATCTTTAGAATATACTTTTTTTAGCATTGAATCCTTAAGCACGTTTCCTTTGCTATAGTTTTTTTATCCAAAAGATTATTTAATTAATATTTAAAATAATAAGTGGTGAGCGGGGTGGTTTGGTGTATCCATAACATAACTCAATGAGGATTGTAAGGTCCAAAAAAATTAAATATATAAATAAATATTTATTTAATATAAATGCGAGTAAATGGATATTTAAGTTAATTAATGCAGAGAGTTATGATAAGGAACAATATTAGCTCAAGTGGTTGAGAGTACTTGATTGTATTGGAGCAGAAATGTCCAAGTTAGGGAAGCTGCGTTTTGTGCTCTAACCTTTAATTATGTAATTGCGTAATGTATGGGATGCATGTGTGTTTTTTTGTTTCTGCCAATTTTATGGATTTTTCGTGTTTCTAGAATTTTCCTAAAAGTCGGTGGGTGGCTTTGAAGGCCCGCCAGGCGATGCAGGTGCTCTGAACCCATTTTCTGGGTTTTGACATAAACTGCTTGGCAGCAATGATGATTCTGCCAGGTGACGTGAACAACATGTTTGTTTTCTGGATTTTGATGGGTTTCTGTGACTAGATGGATTCTCTGTTTTATCATGCTTATTCATTGGAATGTTGAAATGTTGAAATGGTTAACTGGAATTGTGCTGCTATTATTGATGATACTCTCCTTATTATTGATGCTCGAAAAGTAGAAGTGCATGGTGATTTTGTTCTCCAAAATGGGCAACAATGGCAACATTCATCGTTGAGGATTTGCCTAGATTTTGGTCAACTCTTCCTCATTTGTGTCATGGTGGAGTAGCAGCACGATGAAGGGTTGCAATGGCGTAGTTAAACCCAGCAAGAGAGGACCATGGCTACTTTATTTGACATTCTTGCGAGGAAGAAAAAGAGGAGGACACACAAGTGGGAGAAGATGGATTGAAAGTAGGTGTAGTGGCAACGCCAACGAGGATTCCGATGATAACCAGCGTTACTGTCGATGGCTTGTGTGCGTGAGTGAGGAAAGGAGAGAATCCTCCTATGTGAGTGGGGAAATGATTTCGTGTAATTAAAAATGGGACAATTGGAAGTGACGTGACATATTATTTGTCATATAAAAAAGAGTTAACATTATCAAAGTTTGAAATATGGACTAAAACCAAAATCTTATTATTATTTAAGACAAACCCATAATTAATCATATTTTAAATTATTTAAGTTAAAGCGAAATTTATCAAATTTAGATATACTTCTAAATAGATATTAATTTCAAATTTTATGATCTTTAATACAATTTTTACTTCGTAATTAATGATTATTACGTAACTTAAAATATAGTTTTGAAAAATATTTTGAATTATCTATATTATAACGAAACGTTATTTTAACACCATATATTTAGCTCACTTTTGACATCGGCTTACGTGTCAAACAGTTAAAAAATTTGTTTTTTTTTTTTTCGTATAAGTCTGTCACGTGTGGTGGTTGGAGGAAAAGTTAGAAGTGGATTTTTACAGTAAACTGAAAAGGGAGTAAAATCCAAGGTTTTGAGACCGAAAAACACATAATTGAAAAGTGAGTAAAACCCAAGGCTATCAGAGCAAAAAAAGAACGTCGTTTGAGTGGAGTGAAGACCGTCGGTGGGTATGGTGTTCCTAATGACATTTTGTGGTGGTAAAGGGTGATGGTGTCTCCTTCCATTGCTTATTTCTATGACTTTGTTGGTAAAACTGTGGGCTTTGGTACAAAAGCCATGTGAATGTTTTCTCGATCATTCTTCTTCTCGACGACATTGTGGTTTTAGAGTGAGTTAACCATAGTCATTTTATTCTACTTTGCGTCATTCCAGAGGTGAATGGTAAAGTGGATTTCCAGGAAGTTGATGCCTTTCGCATACACACGGAAATAAAGTTGTATTTTTGTTTTGTTTTGTCGTACTTTATTTTCCAAGGAATTCCAAAAACGTGTGTAATATTCCTTGTAGTATTTTAGACAATATAGACAATTTGTCGAAATACAATTGGGCAAAAGTAGTTCATAGTTATTTGGTTAACAACATTGGTTGTGCATTTTTTGCACTAGGTCAACGTGAGATGTGCTTAAGCGGTTCAGCTGTAGTGCTGCAAGTAAGCATTTGAATTATATATGTTTATGTGTAATTTCTTTATATGTATAATCATTTAATGGACGTTGTGTTTTGTTGTAGTTATGTGCAGTTGAACGACTCGATTTATGTGGCTCACATAGAGAGGTTTTTTTTCCAAGTATACTAAGTTGGCCGAATGTTAACTTGAAGTCAAGAATCATTGAGATGATTTTTCTAGACAACCAAGTAATGAATATGAACTGGTCAAAGAAATTATTTTTTGGTTATGGTTATGATTTATTAACATTACTCTTTAATGTGTTATGTGATTCAGATCATTTGGGATTACAGTTTGACAATAGAGGATTTTGGCAATGAATTGATTTGTGCATCATTGACTCTTAGTGAGGATTATAAGTGTAAACATGCAGATGAAGATGACACGTCGGTTTCTAAGAAAGATTTGTTAAAAAGGTTGAAAAGGCATGGAAAAAGCATACGCAAGATGAAGAAGCGTATTTCATTCTTGCATGAAAATATTATGTCCACATCTAATGCAGCAGAGGGAGATGATGGTGAAGAGGCTGATGCAGAATCTGGTGTACATGAAGATGGAGAACGTGTTTATGAGCCTAATGTAGAACGTTTTAAAAAAAGGTGATTTACCAGGTGGTGTAACAATTAAAGAAGATGTGACGAAAGGTATTGACTTGAATGTAGCAACAGATGTTGGTTCTAGTAACGACATGTCTACGCTTGTACTTGTCATCCCATGTGTTTCATACTAGACACCTTCTGCTGCAATGAAAATGGACTTAATGAAATTGTACACAAGTGTTACTTATTTTGGTGTTCCATATAGGTACTATACATTAATTTGGTATTTTTTTAAATATTAATATTAGAATATTTTTAATACTAAGTAATTTTTTTAATTTGTAGGGTTGTTTCTCAAATAAATGGTCAAATATTAGGAACCTCTGAGTGTTATGGTTTTGGTTTAGGGAAGAAGGTTGATAACTTGGTAATAATAGTTAGGCTAAAATCGTGTATTATAGCTTGTGTTGCTGTGACGTTTAAGTAACCATTGACTCTATGTGTAGGCTGTTCTTTTTGCTGTAAGCACCATGATGTATTTTGAACGACGTCTGTTTGGGCATGTTAAGAGGATTGCTTTCAATCATTTATATGCAGTAAATTTTGTACATTAATTTTGTTTACCAATTTCGACAAAAGTTAATACTATACTGTGTTATTATTGTAGACCCATGTCCTTCACGACTCTCACAAGATGAAGGTTAATAGACGTCAGTGAACATTGAATGATTATCAGAGCTACTATTGTCTAGGACTATTTATGTTACAAGACATCTTGACTGCAAATTTTGTGAGATTCATTGACTTAGATGTCTTTTAATATTATTAATTTTGTTTGCGTTCATAGTTGCGGATTTTGATATTATTTTTAAGGGTTAATTACTCGTAAGGTACTCAGTTTGGGTCAAGGGTGTCAAATTGGTACCCCGCGAAAAAAAGGTGTCAATTTGATACCCAAATAATTTAAGTGCATCAATCAGATGCATCCCGTTAGATTGTGTTAAATTTGTGGTGATGTGGCAATGCATAACGGATATGTGTCATTGAAAGAAGAAGATGTGTAAAAAAATAATTGTACAGTGTTACGTGTACAAATTATTTAATGAAATGAATGGTGAAGTTTGAATTTGCCCTAAGTCATTTGTGACCGTTATCATCTTCTTCTTCCTCTCCATTTGCTTGCTAGTTCAAACCTAATGAGGTGGTTTCGCAGTGTGTGGTTCGTAGTTGTAGAGGTGCTTTCCGATCAATTTTGCAATGTCTTGCAATGTCTTGCAATGTCTCGCAGTGAGGGTTGTGCGTGTTTTTCGTGGGCATAAAAAAAATAGTGTATCCTCTAAACCTAACCCTCTTCCTAGTCCCAAATATACCCTCTTGATTTTTCCCAATAAAAACAAAGCTTCCGAGGAAACCCTAATCCCGGGTTCCTTTTCCCCTCCTCCCAATCAATATCCCCCAAGATTAGGCGTAGAAACTTCAGAACCCTAAAATCCCAAACCTAAAAAGAAACAGAAAAAATTCAGAATATTTAGAAATTGGCATTGGAATTGAAATTACCCTATTGTAGCAACAAATGTCGCTGTACAGTTCAAAGAATAAAAGCGACAAAAAAATGAAAGAGGAAAAAAAATTAGAAGCTTGGTCTAACGTGATTGTGTCATGAATCGGAAGGGAGAGGAAATGGGAATTTAGGATTCACAAATTCGACGTCGATGGTGAAACCTAGAAGATGAAAATCGGTGGAAATGGGAGCGAGAAGAAGAGAGAAAAAGAGAGAGAAACAAGATAAGAAGAAAGAGAAAGAATGAACTGAAGAAGGAAATGACAAAAAAATAGTATCTCCTCCCCTCTGCGATCTCAATCACACCTTCTTAAATCGATTTCACCTGCGCTTTGTAGAAACTCCCAAATCGCATGAACCTCGATCACATTCTCACTTCTCACTATGCTTTTATGCTTTTCTTGACTTAGGGCCACTTCGAACATTACAATTTTTTTTAATTCATTTCAAAAATTCCTATTTTTTATTTAAATTACCACGTCACAAATAATTGGTATTCCACGTGTCAAATTTTTGTGTTAACAGACTCTTTTAATTGGTGAACGTTAATGACTTTAACGGAGTTAATGAAAATGGACTTGATTGATGCACTTAAATTTATTTGGGTATTAAATTAACACTTTTTTTCTCGGGGGTACCAATTTGACACCCTTGACCCAAACTGGGTACCTTACGAGTAATTAAACCTATTTTTAATGTAGTTGTTTACCCCAATTGTTCATGACAATCATTGGTGGTGCTATGTTGTGAATTGTGATTCAAAACAATTTTTTGTGTTAGATTTACTTGGCCATTCAAGAAAGGACCGCAAAAGGATAGACAATGCTGTTGTAAGTATTTAAAGTTAACCATGCATTTATTACAAAACAAATTTGCATGTGTATGTGACAAATTGTTTTTTGTTGAACTTGATAGACACATAATTTGGAAATGTTATTTAGGATGTTGATGAATTGTAAGGATGACTCAAAGCCAAAGTTTGAAGTGCAATACAAAATAACTTCAATTGAACCAAACTTGTAAGTTGTTTAAGTAATAACTTTCATAAACATATAATTGAATTAATATTTATTGTCTAATCATTGGTTTTTAATGGTGTTCGTAGATATGATTGTGGTGTGATTGGTGGGAATAATATGCCTGCTTATACCAATGTAAGTTCTATACTGTTAGATGTAGTTACCTGTTATTGATGTTTAACAATAGTTTTTTAATGTTTTTGGTAAATGTTTGAGTTCACCATAATTTATTGTGTAGAAGCAACTTCAGCATATCAGGCAACAATACATCTGTCAATGGGTACTGGATGTAGACAACACCAAACGACAAAAAGTTCTTGAAGACTATGAATTATTCATCACAAGTTAGATGTTGCTTTGTACACTTGTTTGCCACGTACATAGCTAAATATCATTTTAACATCAACTTTTCCACTACATAATAACTTCCTACATTGACTATCTATATCATCGTCACTTAGATCAATTTTTTTTCCCAATAATCGAAGATCCAACCCTAAAAAAACATCTAATAAATTAAATTCAACTACTTCCCTACCAACAACAAAACCACCCCTCCTTTCAACCCATTTATAACATAAATAAGACAAATAACAAATTCTGACTTATCTTCACCGAATGATTTAACGACATCAACCACCAAAACGATGTGTCTGCAATTGACTCTTTTTGTTTCACACTTAATTTATCATTCAAAGTTCCAACATATTTCGCTTTGCAAGAATGATGGAAAGACATCTGTGTAAACCAAAATATTGTTAAATCATATGAAATGTCCATCGATAAAAGAATTTCAAACAAAAAATCAAACATATCTTCACATTCTCACTCAAATGTCCATCGTTATGGTGTTTAGTACCCATAACCAATTATTGAAACAGAACGATTTAAGTTGCACAAATCAAACCAAGAAGATCACCCCAATTGTTCGTAAACAACGCCCACCACTCCAAAAAGGATTTCAACAACAAATACACAAAATTTACGATCAAATCTAAAACAATAGCAACCTTGGAATGGAATAACGGCATTGCGCACAAGGTTGGAGAAAACTTCAATTTCTAGGTTTCTTCAACAACAAAAACCCTAGGCTCTTTTGAGAACTTCCTCTCCTACAAAGATTTCAACTTTGACATAAGTGTTAGATGATGGAAACCTTTCCCCCTATTCTTCTTCACAAATTTGCATTTGTAAGCGTTAAGAGTAATGTCTGTATACAACCCTTTTAAACGACCCACCGCACATGCGACCTTTCACTAAAAATTCACAAATATTTATTTATTCAATTAACAGTTAAATATACAGTATTAAAATAACGTTTTCGATCTTATAAACCGTTGTTAAAACTCTTATGTGTGATATACCTGAAACAATCATTAAAATTTCTGGAAACAATAATTTTTTCTATTTTTTTTTTTCAAAACACACAATTCAAAGGATCTTCTGTGCATTATAAAAAAAAGTAAATTTTTTTATTTCAATAATGCACAAAAATATTTAATGAAGTCCAGAAGCAACTAGGGGTTGGAGGAAGGAGGTGGCTCACTTTTCACTTCTCTATGCTCTAAAACCTACTGAAATCAAATATGAACTACCACAGCCACACTGACATTCTTGAACTGAGATAACAAATGACTAAACAAAACCACCCAACAACACAACCACCCCTCTGAAACAGACATAAAAATGCAATTTTCCTCTTCCATGTTTTCCCTCTCAAAATCCAACTTCTCTCCGATTCGCCCCACCCTCCCTCCGGTTCGTCCCACCCTCTCTCCGGTTCGCTGCGGCATCCGCGAGCTCCGCCAACGAATCCACACCGTCCAGACCACTCAAAAGATCACCGAAGCTATGAAGCTCGTCGCCGCCGCTAGGGTCCGCCGCGCTCAGGAGGCCGTCGTCAACGGCCGCCCCTTCTCCTCAAACCTCGCCGCAATGCTGAACGACATCACCCAGCGCCTCAAATACGACGACGTTTCCACCCCGCTCACCGATGCCAGACCCGTCAAGACAGTGGCCCTCGTTGTTTTCACCGGCGACCGCGGTCTCTGCGGCGGTTTCAACAAGTGGGTAATAAAAAAAGCCGTCACGCGAATCGAGGAGCTGAAGAAACTCAACCTGGGGTGCGTTGTTATAAGCGTGGGCAAAAAGGGTAACTCATTTTTCACTCACAACTGCGAAAAGAAATATCCTTTTGTTAAAGTCGACAGCTTTATCGAAATTGGAGGTTTTCCCACCGCAAAGGAGGCTCAGGTCATTGCTGATGATGTTTTCTCATTGTTTGTAAGTGAGGAGGTGGATAAAGTTGAGCTTGTGTACTCTAGGTTTGTTTCACTGGTTAGGTTTGAACCTGTGGTTCAGACTTTGCTGCCTTTGGGAGAGGTTTATGATGTGAAAGATGATGTTTTTAGGTTGAGTTCTAAGGAGGGGAAATTGGCTGTGGAGAGGGATGTTGTGAGGTTGAGGAAAGAGGGTGAGGTGTTTTCCCCTCTTATGGAGTTTGAGCAGGATCCTGTTCTCATTCTTGATGCCATGTTGCCTCTTTATTTGAATAGTCAGATTTTGAGGGGGTTGCAAGAGTCTCTGGCTAGTGAGCTTGCTGCTAGGATGGGGGCCATGGCTTCTGCCACCGATAACGCGGTTGAATTGAGTAAAAGACTTTCGGTTGAATACAACAGGGAGCGGCAGGCGAAGATCACAGGGGAGTTGCTGGAGATTGTGGCTGGAGCCGAGGCTCTAACACCAATTGACATATGAATGTGACTTGGTTTTCATTTTCCTTCCATGGGGGATCAGTTGTTGGAGCTGAGGTACTAACACTATTGACTGATGAGTGAGACTTGGTTTTTGTTTCCCTTATCATTGTGTGGTGTTGAGCACTAGCTTTGGATCCTTTCTAGATGCATTTGGATCAGCCTCAATTTGAGTAGTTGAATTTTTCATTGTATAACAATCAGGGAGAAGAGAATTGGATTTATAGGAGAGATTTCAGATGGAGATAAGTCTTTCAGGAGAGGCACCATATGAGAAGCATGAGATATGATATGAGCATTCTTCAAGATTTCTCTCTGTTTGAGATGTTGATCAGACATCACTCTTTCTCTCCTCAGTGATTGTTGAGTAATGACAAACTTAACAGCTTAGATCTCAGTTGGATGGAATCCAGTTGGAGAGGACCCAAACTCAAATGCTATTGAGTATAGTTCCTAACTTTATGAATCTAAGTCTTGAAATTTGTAAAATGTTGGAAAGTGTTATTCACTTTAGTCTTGTGCCAATGAAAGTGGTAGAGAAAAAGGAGTGGGAACGATACTTGCAAGCTGCAACATCCGCGAAACTAGGCATTGAAATGAGTTTTGTAAAGTTAGGATTAAAGTGAATAATGCTTTCAATTTGCATGCTAAAGTGAGGGTTTGCACAGTACGGAGTTGAAGAGTTTCCAACTTCACTAATAGAGTCTTAAAAGTTGATCGAGAAATCATGTGGAGAGTTTTGACCCGTGTTCAAAAAAGCGCATTACTTTCCTTTAACATCTTATCATTGTAGTTGCTTGCTTCTTGGTTTTGTAATTCAAGAGTTAAAACTTTGATTTAAAGAAAACTCACAGGATCAAATAAAAGAGATCTCAAACTCTGCTTATTTCTGGTTTGAAGAAAACTTGAGTGATCGGAGCATAACCTTACCCCCCTCAACTTTCTAATATTTGTTGCCATGCATTATCAAAAGAAACTCAGTATAAAGCTACTTTCCCTGTTTGAATTATTGATGGGATTAAAGTACGTATATGAAATTGATTCATGCATCAGAATGGTGCTGACAGGAAAAGCTAAATATTTTCCATGAAGTAAAGTCTCTGAGGCCTATAATTGATGAATAGGAATATAGGGTACCTTGAGATGACAAGATCTTCACGCGTGCTTCAGTAATGTCTGAATGTCTATATCAACCTATACTTGACCCACATTCCTTGGTTTTGGTTTGTAACCTGGAACTGTAGATTGCACTTCTACTACAATTTGACCTTTGAGGTACACCTTAGATTTGGAGGGGTTATAGGCCACGTGCTGTGGAAGTAATAGCACATGTATGTCTGAAAAAAAATATAAGAAAAATGAAAGTAATGTACTTGTTAACACAATTACTGAAATCTGTCTGAAATTATAAATTTGTTGGGGATGTAACTTCATTATTAAGTTTCATTCATGTTCTTATAAACTCTAATATAAGAATTTGGTTTGTTTATCTACTAAATCTTATTTATTAAATACTGATGAGAAAATTAACTGCATATAGTTCAGTACTTGAATGATTTATTATGTATAGGTATGCAATATTGACAGATAATTCCTTATCAACAGGTTGTTATTTTATCTTTAAAAATAAATGGCTCCCTTTTAGAAGATCATGATAAAAAAGAATCCTATTTGCATGACAATGAATTTGGTGGGCCAAATTAACTGGTAGTTATACTCGTGTGAAAGAAACAGTAATGAATGAAAGTTGCAGTCTTTATTGAGTACATAGTATTTACTCAATCAAAGTTCTTACTGTGCAGGTTTTTATCAAACCAAAGGTTGAAACAATATTCTGAGGAAACTTCGGAAGAACACAGTGAAATAAGTTAAAAAGGGTTTATAAAAAAAGTTACAAGTTATCAGAACACCATATTCACTAACATTAGATATTCCTACATGGATTATTGCAAGGACCACAACAAGAAGCATAATTTTACACTTCTTAGTTAACTTTCTTGGATCTTCAATGAGGACAACTGAGAAACACAATTCAGATTTCACAACCGATGAACATTCTTTAGCTGCATTAGAATAATGTTGACTTTTCTTTATGTTTCCAAACCCACTCATAATAATTCATGCAGCATTAATGGTTGGAAAAAGAAAGGGTGAAAAACAATACTAACACTGGTTGGTTCACTGCACATGGATTATAATACTATATATATATATATATATATATATATATATATATATATATATATATATATATATATATATATCTATCAGCCTCCGCCAAAATTGACTCGCCTTAAACAAATCTATCTTTCTCATCATCTATTCAAAATGTCTAATGTATGGTTTCATCAGTAAAAACTATGGCCTCTATCTTGTCATATGCATGACTCACAATTTTCTTATCAATCCATGATAAGGACATTTTCTTTCTCACTTTTATTCTCCTTAGCAGAAAATTATGTTTCGGACTCCATCAAACACTAAATGAAAATCTGATCATTGGATTAAAATAGTGTTGGACACTTCCATCAGCAAACAATGACAGTTTATAGTTTTTAAAAGTTTTTTTAGAGTTTCAGTATCAGAAATATAGAGTTTTTTTATACTGAGAAAAAGCTCTTCTAAAGAGATTATATGAATGAAAATGATATTGGTATCTCTTCAAGAATATTTTGCTTTAAAGAAGGAAATTGAAGGTTGAAATATCTGTATCTTATTCCACAATAGACAAATCTGAGAAAGAAAAGTTGTTGAGTTCAAGTAGATAGGCTATAATTCAGAGGGTGGCTCCAGAAATCAGGCTGTGATGTCTGTGTCCCATTCCATTATATGCACATCCTTTCAATAATGGTTAACAACATTGCATTGTATTGTAGTCACAAATCCCTATGCATGATTTTCATTAACTTAACACCAACTTGCACCAAAAAGTGAGAATAGAATAAACCCATATGGCTCATGTTTTCTAATCTTGCTATAAAGTTCAATAAGATCACAAAAGAAAAAGTTTCCCACCTTTGTTTACACCAATACCAAACCAAATCAACCTTAACATGATTATTTTAAGAATGCTTTAAGGTGAGATAATTAAGTGCAACAACAATAACACTGCTTGTTTGGTCCCATGTTATTCACTTTTACAGTCGCCACACTGTTCTAATTTTGTTAAAATTATTAATTGGTTCCGACCTACACCACTTGTTCATAGTTCTCACTAATCTAGATCTAACATTGCATGTTTCATAGAGATTGATTATCACTTAACTGTTAGTATTGCATGTTAAATAGAGATTATTATCTCTTAACTGTTAATATTGACAATTCATGTAATATGGTTTTAGTTTAATTAAAGATATCTGCATTTGCGTCTTTAGCTTGGAAAATGATCCTTTGACCCTTATTTTTTTTGACTTCTATCTTTTATCTTCTGACATGGTTTAATATAAGTTATTGATTAATATACCATTATCTTTCTTTTAAAAACATTAATATCCATATTAAGTCAAGTCAAAAAATAAAAAATAGAATAAAAAAATAGAAGTCAAACTATAATTTTTTCTTGTTTACCTGTAAACATACTAAAAATCTATTGGAATAATAGAAAATATATGCAATCCTAAAAGATGATTCTGTTTAAGCTTTTGAAAATTTTTTACTTTTCAGATTCTTTAAACATAATTATTCTCACTTTGAATCTTAACGTACAGGGAATTTCGTAATTTTAAAGATATTAAAATATATTTAATTTGAATTATTTTACTTTTCAAATATTTTCTTTAAATTAGTCGAGTTTTTATTTTTTATTTAAGCAAAATATATTTCAATTATTATCAAACATAAAAATGATTTTAATATAAGATTAAAAAATGTAAGTGAATGATGTTCTTAATCGATCATGACTCGCATCCATCGAACAATAGTATCATTAACGTTGACTTAAAAAACTTTAGTTAATAATAGTTAAAAACAGTATCAGTTTATATTCATAAAAAAATAACCTCAAGAATATTATCATAAAATAACTAGTATGAATATCAATTAAAAAGATATAATTTATATTTATAAAAGAAATTCAATTAAGGAACTATGATCGACATCGACCAAAAAAAAAATATCTGTCAGAGTTGATTAGAAAAACTCTAATTATATAAGTAAAAATATAATTTTGATTTATGTTGGTGTAAAATATTTCTAATTGACATATGCTTAAAAGTAATCCTTAATTTACGTTACAACTAAAATATCTTTAGTTAACACCAACAAATGAAAAAACCATGCTCAAAATGCATGTCGGTGGATAAATAACAATAAATGAGAAAATAACGAAAGAAAAATAATTAATATCAATAGACTTTAGTATGAATGAATCCCCAATCAACATCAATTGAAATATAATGTTTGAAATTAGATTGGTGAATCTAGTCATGTCAATGGGGGGCATTCTATGGTATGGTAGGAATAATAGCTTATGTTCTGTATCCGAATTTAATATATATATATATATATATATATATATATATATATATATATATATATATATATATATATAGATATAGATATAGATATAAATATTTATTAAAAAAATAAAAATAAATATTTAACAACATATTTTAATAATAAATTTAAATAAAATATAATATATAACATTTTTAAATATCAAACAAAGTCTAAATGACTCATTTAAATAGTGTTGAATTAATAATTTATAAAAAATGAATTTTTTTTAAAACTAATTAATAAAAAAAATAACACATTCAAAATCAATATGTTAATATTTTAAATCACATTTTTTTATTTAATTTAAATTAGAATATAGCGGGTACAAATATTCATGAGTACAAATATTATGATACTCATACATGTCCTGTTAATACGCGGATAATAAAAAGTACTCCTATATATTACTTGCAGATATCCATTTACAATATACATTTCTTACCTATTGCGGAGTTTATCTATAAATACTTACGCCTCCATATTTTTTTGACATTCTAAGTAGAGCGGTCAAAACGAGTAACCCGGCCCGACCTAGCTCGACCCACCACGAGTTGATAATTTAGTGAGCCAACCCAATCTGACTCACTTTTTAACGGGTCAAAAAAATTTGAACCCGACTCAGCCCACCACGGATTGGCGGGTTAAACGGGTTGTCTCACGGGTTCACTTAATTAAAAAAAATTATTTTTTTATTTTTTTCAGTCAAAACTAAATTGTAATTCTAATTAAAATCTAAAGAAACTTTAATACAATCCAAATACAAACCAAAATAAAAAAAAGTACAAATTGTTTATGTGTTGGATAAAAAAATAACCTAACATGACCCAAATGTAAAGCCTAACTTAATAAAAAAAATAAAAAACACTTGGGTGCCCTTTTTATGTACGGGTTGGTGAGCCAACCCGGCTCACCACGGGTTCTAAATGAGCCGGGTCAAAAATTAACCCGTATTAAAATTTGTAAAAAAATTTCAACCTAACCCAATCCAAACCCGTGATGAGCCGGATTGACTCGTGGATTCCAATCCATTTTAACAGTTCTATAATTCTAAGTGAATATCAGCTTACCTTAACCAAAACGATTTCTACCAAAAGCAAACCAAAAAAGAAAGGATTCTAAAATACGTAAATATGAAAAATTTTAATTTCTTATTTTTAAGTTAAGTTTAAAATTTTATATTTTAAATTATTTCGTTAGTTTCTATTTTTTTTTTATTTAAACAACTCTGTATCTAAATAACATATTTCACCGAAAGATAAATAAAATAAATTCTTTATAAATACCACAATCTCTTTTTTTTTTTTTCCTTTCGTTACACGTATCACATTCGTTGAATGTTAACTAATTGATGCATGTGGGTCACGTTGTTGTTCACAAGGAACTTCCAGGAAGGACACCATTAGGTATCAAATAACATACAAAAACTCGTTTTTATTTTATTTTATATTTTATCTTTGTTTCTCAAAATATTTTTTGAAACTTGAAAAAAAAAGTTGAACTAAATAAAAAACGATTACATCAAAATTTGAAATGTAAACTGAACTCATGAAGACAGAAATCTTAGGACACATGTCCCTTGAACTTAGGATCCTCGTGTGTTTTTCCTTACGTATGAATCACAAAGTTAAAATCCAAGACCACATGTTCGAGGATTCTAGGCCCCTTCGAAGCAGTGCCACACAAGTTGGTGACTTGGTGTTTTTGTTTTTAATATTGTCAGATCCTTGTTTCTGCCACATCACAGAATTTTCCGTGTGTCAATTTTCTTTCTCTCTTTCTGTACTATCACAATATGCTTGCTTTGGTTATTATTAATATCATATCATAATAATAATAATTATTATTATCGATGGTGGTATCTTCCTCCACTTGTTACACCACATAAACAAATCGAAGTGCAGAAAAAAACAAAACATGATTGTGTGCCTATTTATTTACATGCTTATTTGTTTATAATACAAATGCATAGCAGTTGTATTCTTTCGTTGAAAACTTTGACACTTTGTCTGCGTCTCTGACAGTAACCATTCTTTATCTATTAGCCGTCCATTCACAGCGCAATGGATGTACATTTGCCATCATTTCAATGTTCATCACTTTTACCGTTTGTTACTGCAAATGAATTCACAGTTTTTCACCCTTTGGTGCTGCATGAAAAACCAATATGCTGCATAAAAAAACTACTCAAATTGTGTGTGGTCATGGAAAGTGGGCTTGTGAAAGATATAAATGGAAAGGAAAAGGAAACCTGAGTCCTGGGATTGCCACAAGAAAAAGGTAAAGACACAAACTTTTTTTTTAATGTTGTTGTTATTGAGATGACTAAGAACAACTAAGCATCCACTACTATTGAGGACTATGTCACATGAAATTCAACATCTCTTGTTCCTTTCCTCTATTTTGCATTAAAGATTCCATGAGATGCAATTTCAGATAAAGTGAGTAAAAGGGTTTTACTGCTCCTCTTTATCTTTCATTGTCAAAAGTTAGTCCTCTCAGCTCTCAAGAGTTAAATACATGGATAGATTCATCAATTAGAGGATCCATAGGGGCAGAACCAGAACTAAGCTCTGTCTTATTCTTGCCCCTTCGGGTCTTGTTGCTGTTGTTCAGTTTTTGTGGAGTGCCCTTCTGCTACATAAAATCTATATACACTCCTTCAATCAATAGAGGTAATTAACAAAATGTTACAAATTTTTGTCTACCTCAAAATTCTGATATCAGAATCAAAAGGGACTATTCTCTAATTTCAACTTCTCTATATATATGTTTTCAATATTTCAGGGAAGAACAAAAGGTAAAGCCTGCTCTCTAGATCTTCTGAGAAAGGTATACTATTGTTTACCTTAATGGAATATCATATCAAAACATGCTTTTAAGATATTTGTATGAATGCTTCAATGAGTCTCTCTCTCTGTTCTCTTCTCTTCTCTTCTCTTCTCTTCCCTTCTCAACTTTCAAATTCCTTTCTTTTTTTCTTTCTTTCATTCTTTGAAACTTTATTAAGCAATCATGGAAGTGATTTGGACCATGTAGGAAGTGATTGATGGAGGATAATAACTATAACAGGCAGAGGAGTGGAATATGGAGATGCTTGAGAGATGGAGACTTTGAAGAAGAGGAAGTTTGGGCTGTTTTCAAGGAAAGACCTGATTACAACAATATTTCTGGTGTTCACAAGCCAAAGGAAAAAGGGTCTTCTCCTCTTGCTGTTCCAAGGACTCTTCCAAGTGCTGCAAGGATGATTCCAAGGACTAGTAGTGGCAATAGCAGTGCCAGTTCCTCTCATGAAGCCAAGGTTCTTCAGCAATCAGCACCTCTCAACATTCCTGACTGGTCACAGATTTATAGGAACAAGCCAAACAACACCCCCAACAGTGTTTCAAAGTTTGGTGGCTATGGTGATTTCTACCATTCTGGTGAAGGTGATGATGATGGTGAGGGTATTGGTAATTATGGTGGAGGGTACAGTGATGATGAGGAAGAAGAAGATGATGAGTATGACACGAAGCTCCCTCCACATGAGTTTATTGCAAGAAGGCTTGCAAGGAGTCAGATATCCTCTTTTTCAGTTTTTGAAGGTGTTGGAAGGACCCTCAAGGGTAGGGATCTCAGCAAAGTGAGGAATGCTGTTCTCACCAAAACTGGTTTCCTTGAATCATTGTGAAAGAGGTTTCCTTGAACCAAATTTGTTATGTATAGAGGGGTAGCCAGTGGTTGGTTAGTTCTTGAGATTGTGTGATGTTGTGTATGGAAGATTCATTGAGGCTTTTACCATGAAAAAACAATGATTCAACTTGGTTCTGGTTGCAATTGAAACTGGCTCATGTCAAATTTATGGTGTGTCTGGTATAAAGCCAGCCATTAATCATTTTCAAGAACATAAGTGTTTTTAAGACCAATGTCATTTAGATTTCCAAGTTATTCACTAAATCTTTAACAAATAAAAAATCTAATGAGTTTGTTTCTTTAACATTAACTTTAAAATTTGCACCACTTATATGAATTGTCTTTTGATCAGAGTTTTTATATATATTTTCCTTCTCTTGTATCTCACTTTTGCTCTACCTTTCTTTTTATCTTCTCTGTTTTCTATAACATAATTTATCACATCTACAACTTTTTATCTCTTTTTTCTTTATCTCTCTGTTCATTCCACCACACATTCTCAAAATGGGGGTGTGTGTTGAACTTTTCCCAAATGAAATCAAATCCAAACACTTGTTTGTGCACTCTTTTCAAAGAGTGTGCTAAGAATAATCTTGTCCAAATCTTTGACACCCATTACATAATGTTTACCATTACTATTTTTCTTTTTGTGTTACAGGACATGATTGAACAAGAAGAATGTTAATATACTCTATGACACCTTTTTAACAGAGTCTCTATCATCAGTTAAAAATACTAAAAATAATTTTTGTACATGTTAATTTGTACTAAACAATTTTTTGTGTGTAGTGGCAGAGCTCTTTATGACACAAACTATTGATTGAAAAATAAAGAATAAAAAAGTAATGGGTATTTCCAAAACAATTAACAAAAAAAACACAATAATGATATGAGTCAAATTCATATAAATGATTGGAATCACTTTCGTTATAAAATATTAAGATTATAAATTTAGAAATAATATGGTTAGTGACAAGGACTTCAAATTCTCTGTCCAAGTCCAAATCCAAATATTATTAAAAGTGGAGTTTAAGTTTAATTTAATCTATTAAACTAATTTATAAAATAAAAATTTGTACTTCACTTATATATTATAAAATTGTCTTATCTCTAATCGATGTAAGACTTTCTGAGAGTTAAGATACATAAGTTACGGAGAATTATAAATAAATTTGAAGTGTGATGTAAAGTTTAAACTCTAGTAAATCCAAGTTAGATGAAGAAGGCATGAGAAAGTTGGAAGATAATTTAAGTTGATGGGTTATAGTTCTACAATTATTGAATTATACATATTGTGGGAAATTGAGAGAGACACGGCACCAACTTGGTATCTTTAAATTATTTATGAAAAGAAGAAAGGTTTCAAAATATTATGCAATGATATGTGATAAGGGAGGGATAGAAAAGAGTGAGTTGTCTCTATCAACTCCAAATGTTGATCTCCAAAAAGAGAAAGATCAATCCCAAAGAAGCTACGTATAGAGTTGGCTTTCTTTACACTTTCCCAAATTTAATGATGTTCTATCTCTTACACCTAAGCATTGTGTATGCATTATTGACTTTCCCATCTTCAAAATTAGTGCCCATTAATTCAATGTCTAAAGAGTTTTTAATCTCAAAGCCACATACTTTTGACATTGAGTTATAGACAATCTTTTCTTAAAAATGTTATATATTTTTTAGTTTTTTTTTTCTTTTAGAATCGGACAATATATCTATCAAATAAATTTTTTGTTATGATAGACGTTTTAATACAAGATAGTATAAGTGAATTTTAACTCTAATATAATTATATAAAATCGATTTATAATATAAAATTTGTACTAACTTATATTTTGTATTTTAATATATATTTTTCTTAATTTAACTCTTCAAAATATATGTAAATTTAATTTTAATTTTTAAAAGTTATTGAAAGTCATAAAAAAATTAAAAAATATAAATAAGAACAATTTCTATCTTACAATATGATTTTGTAAATTTAAATATTTTACTTTTTAATATAATATCAATATTTTAAATGATTTTGTCACATGTTATCACAGTGTTATTACATAATCCACAATTATGTTACGAACTATTAGAAGAAGAAAAATTATATAAAGATCTTGTAAATTTTTTATTGTTATTTCGTGTTGTCGTTTTGAAAGAGTACAATTTTTTTGTTTAGGTTATAACATAGTACACATCTGCTTCATTACACGTCTTTCAAAATTTGATACGCATAATTTTTTATGATATAAGCATGTTTTGGTAACAAATACACACTAATATTATTTTTATAAAAGAGCAATTTTTTATCCTCAAAAGAGACGAAACTTATCTTATCACATATGCATATGCTATATGGTAGGTAAAAAATTAAAAGAATATTTAAAATTATTTAAAAAATAAACGTAGGATTATTTCGGCGTCTTTATAATATAAAATAAAAAGTGGTTCTATTTTTAATTGACTACTAAATTTATGATTACTAATAATAGCGTCATTTATATTATATCGAAAAATCGTTGACGATGAAGAAATTGCTATGAGCAATCAATGTCCAAATTTCCATCAAATGATAAGTTTTCTGGAATTTACTTCCAGCAGCCAAAACTCAGTTTTTGCTAATTTGGTCTGCGAGTAAGACGCGACATTATCTACAATTTAATTTAATGTGTTTGAATGAAGTGAGGTTTAAGTAAGTGACCGAAATTCTATATACCTTTTCTATTTAATTAAGTTTTAAGCAACTTATAAATTTAAATATTTTTGATATAGCTTTTATTAAAAAATAATTTTATTGAATATTGGAAATATTTTTATAATTGAAGTAAATTTTAAGTCTTTTATAAATTTAAGTATTTTTCAATTGAGTTGAATTATCAATAAGATGCGTAGTTCTTATATTTTCATCATTTATCTTATTTGTCTTCATTTATTATAAATGTGAACTTGTGATAAAATAATATTGTTATTAACAAGTGTTAGGTTTATAAGGAGGGGTATCACTAAGATACAACACCAATGAGACCAATGAGACCTGAACCCAATCTTTATGGGTCTTTATTCTTGTATAGTGCTCTACTTTCTCATTTCTGGGTCAATGTGAAACTTAGACTCACACTTGGATTCCTAACAAGAAGTGTATTTTGTTGCTTTAACAAAAAACATGTGGATAATGAAATGATCATGTTTCTGAATGACTTTTACATCATCACCTATAATGATTAAGGTTGTTATTAATATAGTGATAAAGATAATTCATTGTTAATTAACATATTTTTAGCAATAATAGTAAATTATTATTTTATCTTAACCATACTATCACTTTATTAACAATAAGATCTCACAATTTTAATCATTAACACAATTTTGTTTTTTGCTTTTCTAGGTTTGATTTAGACCGGATGTAGATTCGGAAGACATAAATTTAAGTTTGTTGAAATAATAGACGTAAATTTACATCTGCTTAATATAGGAGGGCCATACATAAATTTTGGCGTTCTACAATGGAGGTCTTCAAATCAATTGCGGACCATTCCATTCATATCCAACACCTCTTTTCATCAATCATTCACACAATCACATTATGATAGTAACAAGAGGCACACAACCTTCATCCCCATGCACACAATCAACAAATAACACACTCTAGGCTCAACCTCCCAACCTCTAGTGGCACCTTCATTCACACTCACCAATCATCACAATAACAATAGACCCAATATCACAAGGATGCCTCCATTTTCTCTGTTGCTCTCGACCTTCAACTCTAATCTCTCCATTATCCTTCACCATAGACTCATCTTCTTTCATTAGAACAAAAAACATAACAGAACCATACGACTCTAGCCCCATCTTCTTCCTTTTCTTCACCTTCACTTCACCATTCACATGCATAACCCTTCCTTGAGACCCAATACTCATCCTCCATATCTTCCTTTCCAACATTACTCATTGTTTTTTGGTAAATCTAGTTTCCTTCACTATTTTGACACAAAGGGTTTACAGACTAGAGGGCACCAACACTACGTCATTTTTTATTTTAGACCACACTAAACTAGCCCAAATGTATAAAATTACTATCTAAACATAAAGAAGGTCACAAATATATTAGTGTGGCTTAAAACTACTAAGGGCCTCATTTTATAAATTGTTGGTTATTTAGGCAACACTTTTTTAAATGTCCATAGAAAATGTGGGCAAAACAATAAAACTTTGGTCTCTTCATAATGTTGTTTCCTTCTTAGTTATACTATACACTATGAATCTTCTTCATAGCTATAGATTAGACAACATTAACATGACAACAACTAAAAAACCATTGTGTAAAATAGGAATAAGCCACAATTTTTTTTATTGTTGGTTATATAGTGAGTTTTATTTGCCTTAAACTTAGATAACATAAAAAATGTTGCCTATTAATTTTAAGCAATACGGTAGAAGATGTTGATGTAATAGGTAACAATTGTTAAAATGTGGATAATTTAGACCATATTTTTAAAATTGTGGTAATTTAGTTTTAAATATTTTTATATTACCATCATATGACCCAATAATACTTAAATTGTTATAAGGTACATCAAATGTCTCATGGAGGAGGGTAGGTAGGCGAAATCACAATCAAACAATGACACTTAGGTTGCTACAATCTTAAGTAGAAAGAGTTGCATCCTATCTATTAACCATAACTTTTGACTTAGTGTTAAACGCTCAATCCAACAATTGGTATCAAAGCCAAAGTCACAAGTTTGATTTCCAATGAGACAATTGTTGAGGGAAAGATAAGGTAAATTTTTGTTACTTTAGGCAACATTTTCAAATTGTTTAAACTAAAAAAATTGTGTAGTGCAATTCTCCCAAATATCACCTCCATTCCACTGTACCATCTTATTCTTCCCTAATTTATCTCTACAAGTACAACAAAAACAGAGAGAAACACAACACAGTACCACACTTTAGAACAAGAAACAAAGAGAATAGGAGTAAGGGGATGGTGTAGTCGGCATCACCAGTGCCTTTAGTTACGATGAAGTGGCGAATGGCAGTGACATCGAGTGTCGATGACGAGGCACTGCGAAAAAAGCTAGGCAATCTCGCAATAAAAAAAACATATTTTAAAGTTCGTGTTCTATAATGAAGATCTTTAAATAGTCTGCAATATTATAGTTATGGTCATTGAGAAATTGTGGTTACATATGGTTATATGACATTAGTCTTACACATATAAAGTATTTGACACCCGTTTTAACCCCAAAACTTAAGGTAATAGTGTTATGAGTCTTTATTCTTATATAGTGTTTAACTTTGTCTTTTCTATCCAATGTGGGACTTTGACTCACACTTGGACTATTCTCAACATGACCATAAAGGATCATAGGTAAATCTTGACAACTTATTTACAAAAATATCACATGCATTTTTTACCTAATATTCATTGGTCGGACTTAATCACTAGACATAATAACCTCAATTCGCGCTAGTGAATATATGAAAATAGGTAAGTAATAATAACTACATATTTAGTTTAAAAAACTTAAACAAAAGATTTAATTGAAAAATAATTTTTTGTATTAAGAATTCATCTTAAAATATTTAAATTTATAAGGGATAAAATTTAATAAGATTTTTTCATTTAAGTATTTTAAAATTTAATAATTACTTTTTTGTCTTGTATCTTTAACTCGTAAATCAAATAATTTTTTCTTAAATTTTTTTTAGACAATGATACTATGTTTCTCATCTTTTATTCAGTAACGTGACTTAATATGGATCATTGGTTAATGTATCATTATCTTTTCTTTTCAAATAATCAATAACTCACATTAAATCAAGTCAGAAAATAAAGGATACGAATAAAAAAAATGAAAATCAAAGTATAACTTTTTTATTTTTTTTAACTTGCACGTCAACTTATTCTTAGATATAAGTGAAGAAGAGATATAAACATAAAATTAAAGAAACACACGATTTTATTAATAAAAAACAAAATAAAAAAAAAACTTAAATTTAAATAAAAAATATTTTAAATAATTTTTTAGTACAAACGTAACATTAAATTTATAAGATATTTAAAATTTTATTGAACCTAACTTTTATATTAAATATGTTCTAAACTTTAGCTGGTGAGCTTAAAAATCTTTCTGCTTGAAGTAAGCAGATATTTCACTTTTTAACGTATAAAAATGGGAAGCAAAATTTATTTAATTTCAAGGATTAATGCTTACTATTCTGTAATAGCAAATAAAATTCAAATTAAGAAATTACTATGATATTTGTTCGAGAGGAGATAGTATTTAATGACATTATGGTAGGATAATCTTAATCTTTCATTAATATAACTAGTAAAAAAAATTATTATTTTTATGATAAAAAAAATTAATAAAGTTATTATTATTGTTATAATTATGAAATTAAATATAAATAATTTTTATAATTTTATTGTAAATAATTTTTATTTATTTTATAGATAGTTTTATAATTAAAAAATGATGAAATTTGAAAAGTAGAAGTCAAATTGAAAAAACGGTTAAATTTAAAGAAACAATAAAATTGATAAAATAATTATTTTAATTTTATAAAATATTATTTAAGGATAACTCTAAAAAATAAATACGAACAAAAAAGAATCCGTATAGTAAATTTTGTTATAAATTAAAGATTTAAATAGTAGTTTGGTCCTAGTTTTCGTTTGGTTTTTTTAATTAGTCTTATTATTATTTTTTTTTAATATGGTCATAATATTGGTCAATTTTATTCAATTTGGTCCTTTTCGCTAACACCGTTAAAATAGTTAACGGACGTGAACAGTAACCGTCACATGTCATTTTGTCATTTTTTTAAATTTATTTAAAAAAAATGTATGCGTGTCAAGCTCATATTATGCCATGTGTCATTTTGTGATTTTTTAAATTTTTAATTTTTTTTTAAAATTTAATAATTTAAAAAAAATTCACGTGTCAAGCTAATATCATGTCACGTGTCAGAATAAGATTTTTATATTCATTTTGGTCCTAATATTCGTTATTTGTTTTCAATTGGGTCTAATTGTTTTTTTAATTTAGCATTTTTGTTCCTCTCCAAAGACAAAATATAATTTGTATATAAATGTTATATGGATATTTTTATTAAAATGCATAATTTTATTAAATATTTTTAATTTAAAATTAGAGTTGGTTTAAAATTAAATATTTTTAACCTAAAATTTTAAATTAATGGTGTTATTGCTTTTTTTCGTTTTAATTTTAAACTAACTCTAATTCTAAATTAAAAATATTTAAATAAAATATGCATTTTAATAAGAATATCCATATAACATTTATATACAAATTAAATTTTGTCTCAATTTGGAGAGGAACAAAAATGCTAAATTTATTTTTTTAAAAAAATAGGACCAAATTGAAAACAATTAACGAATATTGGGACCAAATTGAAAATAAAAAACTGACTCTGACACGTGGCATGATATTGGCTTGACACGTGGATTTTTTTTAAATAAAAAAAAATTAAATTAAAAAAAATTAAATTTTAAAAAATAAAAAAAAAAAATTAAAATCACAAAATGACATGTGGCATGATATGAGCTTGACATGTGTACATTTTTTTAAATTAAAAAATTAAAAAAATCACAAAATGACACGTGACGGTTAATGTTCACATCCGTTAACTATTTTAACAGTGTTAGTGAAAATGACCAAATTGAATAAAATTGACTAATATTAGGACCAAATTGAAGAGAAAAACAAAAATAGGATTATATTGAAAAAACCGAACAAAAACTAGGACCAAAGTGCTATTTAAGCCTAAATTAAAAGGTTAAAAAGATATTGCGATACTTTATTATCTCATTACTCATGGTCTTTGATAATTTTGACTTTTATTTTTTCAAATATTTTAAATTAATTTTAATAAATTGTTAAACGATTAACAATTTAAATTTCAAAAAAATAAATTTAACATATATTAAATTATTGTACTAAAATAAATTATAAAAAAAATCATAATAAATAAATCACTATTATAACCCAAAAAACTGTGAAAGCCTAAACATTATGTAATCTTTAACGTAACAAAGTGATAGGATATAACTATATTAATAGTGCATGGGACATTTTGGATGCTCCAACCTTTTAGAGTTGTGTATATACATAGTTATCCCTGTAAAAGGGAATGTCAATAAGAGATAGCATCAATTCAAAAACTGTCCTTCTCATACCTTCAAAAAAATCGTTCAAGCAAAATGTTTTTCCCGTACATAGTTTCTTGCGTCATGTTGTGCCTTTTTAATCATTTTTCTTTTATGGAGTTCTTCATCTTCTCATAACTGTTTTCACTATTTTTTTCCATCGATAATTAATATTTTTCTGGTAGTATACTGATCTGCACTAAGTTTTGACAACCACAAATATACTTCCAGAATAAAATAATTTTCAGCATATATCTTAATTTAATTACGAGTTCAGATTTTTTATTGATTTTTTTTATACAGTCTTTTGTTGAACATTAATAATATAATGATGTTGGTACTATATAAATATTTTTCAAAACACTAAAATCAATATCCAGAAGTGTATTTCAAAGATATAATATAAAAATGAAACAAAAAAAATTTAATACAGAATCTAAATTCATCTGATTACCAAACCCTCTTATATACTACTAGATGAGTTATGATAAAATTTTAATTTCAAGTCTAATAAAATATTATTATTAACATTACAATATAGTGTTCATCTTTACTGAAAAATGTATATTTAAACCATCATAATCTTAATTCATAAATAATATGAGATTATTAATTCTTGTTTATCTTAATTCTTAAATGATGTTAGAATAATAAAGGAAAATTATATTTTGACTTTTATTTTTTGACTTCCATTCTTCATCATATGATATTTTCTGAGTGTGACTTAGTGTGAGTAATTGATTTTTAAAAAAAAAAGATAGTGATATATTAATTAATAATTTCAACTAAATCAGGAAAAGATAAAAGTCAAAAAATGATAACCATAATATTATCTATAACAATATATAAAGGGAATTCCTCTTTTTGTGTCCACTTTTCATTTTCTAATTTTATTATTAATTATTATTTTAAAAATTAATTATTTTATAATTATTTTTTTAACCATTTTTTTAAATCTTTTTTATTTTAACCGTTATTTTAAAAACTTTTTTTAAACAATTATTTTATTTTAAAATTATTTTAAAATTTATTATATATTTTAAAAATAAATATTATTAATTTTATAAAACTTAAAAAATCAGATACACAAGCACGATATCGCGCCTGTGTATTCGCTAGTTATTCATAATGAAGTACCAAAAATGCTAAAAAAAATAAGTGTATGTATAATAATAACAAAATGAAGATATAGAAATATAAATAAGACAAATGCATGTATGCGTATAATAATAACAAAAATATGAAGGTACTAAAATATAAATGACTAAACCAGTTTGTTATTATTCTAAAGCCAATTTATATTATTTTGATTTTCTTAATTTAATTTAATTAGCATTAAGGTTTGATTTAATTTTGTTAGTTTTTTTTTTTTTTCTATAACCCCGACGTTTATAACTAAGAAATAATTATATGGCATGATTATAGAACTTCATCGATAAACCTAAATAAAATAACTGCTGCAATTAATATACAGAGAATGAACTACTAATCTAATTAATGGATACCATTTTGATATACACGAAACTTGTTGATTAACATTATGCATATATATATATATAGCTTCCAAAATTATCTTAGCAGAGACCAGGCAAATTGTCCCAAGGGTAACAACCTTGGTTTTCGTTATGGTTTGTGGTGTTGCTGAGAGGAAACAACGAAGCCACGGGCTTCAAATCAACTCCAAAATTGTCATCTATCATGCCACTACCACAGGGTTGCACATTCGATCCTTCAGGAACGCCATTGTTGAGCCACTCATGGCCCTGTGTGTTGGAAGATGTAAGCAACGACGACAACTCCTCATTCGTGAACTTGCTCAAATCAGGTGCCTCTTCCTTCGCTTTTCCTGCTGCATGCATAAACATTCAAATGGAATCAGTGATCAAATTTTCAAAACTTTGAGCACAGTTCATCAAATGTTTGATAATAACAAAAATGAAACGAACCTGATGCAGAAGAAGGCCAGAAAAGAGAGCTAGATGGAAAGTCCTCGAAGCTTTGGCATGCATCGAAGATATCGTTTCCCTCGTTTAAACTCAAGTGGGGTCGTTTCTTTGAGTTCTGACCCGAAGCCAGAGCCTGAGCCTCCAAGAGAAGACCCCCCAGGAGGCCGCTGCTGGTTTGGAAAGAAGGGTCGTTGAAATCAATGTCTTGGTCTTGGGGTGGTTTGTAGAACTGGGTTGAAGGGAGGTCGAACTTGGGTTGGAAGGAGGAGGAAGAAGAAATGGGTCGGTCAGATTCGAACAAAGAGGGTTGAAGAAACGGAGAGAAGCCTGAAGAAACCGGGAATCTGAATCCATCAAGATGAGGGAACTGGGTTGTGAGAGGAAGGTCAGGGAGAGGGTTGTAGCTTGAAGAGGCACGGTAGCGTTTGAAGCGAAGAGGGTTGCATAGGAGTGGTTCTGGTCTTTGGAAGGTGAAGGAGAGAGAGGAGGGTGAAGAGGAGGAGAGTGGAAGAGGTGACTGGTCTAAGAAACTGAAAGGTGAAGAATTGGTGAAGGGATGTCTCTGTTGGAGAGGGGAATGTTGAGGTGCAGTTGGAGATAGAGGTTGTTGTTGTTGGTGTTGTTGTTGTTGTTGTTGTTCTTGATGATGATAGTTTTGTTTGAAGAACTCAAAGTTTGTGAGAGTGTTATTAGGGTTTGGAGAAGGATTTGGTGCTGTGGAACAATGGTGATCATTCTCGTCTGAATAGAGAGGGAGACCTTGTCTTTGTCGACGTTTGATCCTTGTGTTCCAATAGTTCTTGATCTCATTGTCTGTTCTCCCAGGCATCTAAGTGGCAGCAGCAACCAAAGAAACAGAGTTCAAAATCTGGTTTTCTTTACTATATTAGTGCAAGGATCACTGTGTCCAAATGCATGTCATAATCATGATAACCATAGTTTTTTATGAAAAACTAAAATAAAGAAGATAAAGAAAATGCATACCAGAGCAGCCATTCTGGCCCATTTGTTGCCAAATTGTGAATGGAGTTCAACGATGAGTTTTTCTTCCTCAGAAGAGAAAGCACCTTTTTTCAAATTGGGCCTCAAATGGTTGGCCCATCTAAGCCTACAACTCTTGCCACATCTATTCAACCCTGTGTTCCTCTGCACTGCATTCCAATTCCCTTCACCATGTTTTGTCACATAATCTATGAGAACAGCATCTTCTGCAGCTGTCCAAGGACCTTTCTTCAGAGCCACCTCCTCCACTTTGCCACCACTTTCACCACCACCGCCGCCACCAAATTCATTGCCACCAAAGACCGCCAACAACCCATTTTCACCATTGGCAACATCATTGCTGTTTGCCATATCCTCCATCAAGCTCCTTCACCTTCCAAAACTTGGAAAATCAAACAAGTTACTTCAACTTCCCCCTCTTGCTATCTGTTTAGCCTCTGCAATTCTCTGTCCATAAGCCAAATGCTTAATCTATCTCCACGTGCTCTATGCATGCATGTTATGCGATAAACTGTATATTAAAGTGAGTGTGTATACAGGTTAATTAATTCCTAAGCTCCAAATAAACCACTCTACAAAAAGAGAGGGTAGGAGCTAGGAACTGGTTTGTGGCGGCGGCGGCGGCGGCGAAGGGTGTCAGAGGTTGTCGTTTTGGTTGGTGGCCGAGATTGTTGTTTTGGCGTAAAGTGAATGAGGGTGCTTGGTTCCAGTGGATTTTGAAGGGACCGAAATTAAGAGGGAATGCTAAAATTTAGGTTCCTAGAAACTCTCAGAGCCAATGGTTCTTGGTAGCCCTTGCTGTCATCTAAGCTTGTAACAACTCAGTTTGCTGCTATGTGGAGATTGAACAGAAGGGACAAGCATTAAGGGAAACACTTGGTGCTCAAAAATAGAAAATCCATCACACTAAGAGAATGAACATGAATTTGCATGGAAAAATATGTGGCATGAGTTGTGACTATAATGCACACAGCATATTGTGTGTGTTGTTACATCCTAGATTGCATGAAACCGAGTTGGAACATGTTGATTATAGAAGTCTTTTGAAACATGGGAAGTATATATATGTGTTGGACGTGTTTATACCTAGATTATTATACAAATATTGATTCGTTGTTTGAATTAATTAAAGAAGTATAACTTAAATATGATGTTAAAAATATTGTTTTATTGATTTATGTCCCAGCCAAAATCATAACAAGAAACTGAAATTAATTTTATATACTGTGAAAAACCCACCCACGTTTATTATACGCCGGAGATGTTATTTTTCTTTTATGATAATAAAAAAGAATAAATTTTAATTTAATTATTAAAATAAATATAAATAATTTTTAGAATTTTCTTATAGATGATTTTTATTTATTTTATAATTTATATTTTTACTATAAATAATTATTTTAGTTTAAAAAATATGAAAACGGTTAAATTTAAAAAGTTATGACTTAAAAAATAGAACTCGTCTGATAATTATTTTAATTTTAAAAAATAACTATTTTTGTAAAATTGATAACAAAATGTGTAATTATATATTGTTGTAACAAATATTTATAAGAGAAAAATGTAATAGTTTATATGTATTATTTAATTTATCTAAAAGTAAAACTTCACTTAACTGGCCTAACCTGTGATCAAGCTCCGAATCACCACAATCAGCGCAAGAATTCTCAAGCGGTTAAGAAAGTATGGATGAATTTTTGTGAGAAAAGAAAAGTGATCAAATGATCGTTTTTCATGTGATAACATGTATTTAAAGATTTTTTAAATTTGTTATATAAAATATAATAACAAAAATATAGTAACAGATAAATGAATTTTGTTTATATCATAATTAAATTATATATATATATATATATATATATATATATATATATATATATATTTTTATATAATTTATTATATATATAAATTATTAAACACAATATTATGTATAAACAGATAGTAAAGGCGAATATAAAAATATTAGTACAGTTATTCCAGAATAACCATAATAAATATCAATATATACAAACGATCTCCGAATAGATATTAGAGTTTACTATCTCTAAAACAAACAACACTCTTATTATCGTTGTCACACTTTACCAATATATCTCTCTGCTTAATAAAAGAGAAGTATTCCCACCTGCATCTCCTTTGCTCACACAATTAAGTGATCATTACAAAAGAAGTAACAAGATACAACAACATAGCGTAAGTTAATATAGCCAAAGTACTTTTGTAAAATATGCCATATACATCATGCCACATAAACAACATATATATCTATTTGTATTAGATAAACATTGGACACTAACTCGATTATCTAGATACATGCATATAACATCGGATCCCCTAGTGGCCTGCACCTGCGGAGGTTCCCAAACTCTGCAAAATTTTGCCTCAAGGGGTTATCACCCAACCACTCACAAGGTAAATTCCGTTCGTGCCTAGGACTTGATCAAATTTAGTGGTTAGGATCTTCTTCTTTTCTTCACCACATAACCTACTCTGATATACTCGAACGTGAGTAGTTATTAGAGAAAGGATACCAACCAATAATGAATCCTTATGTCAATGCATACACTAACCATCACCACATAGAATTCCTCCTTGAAATTCATAGAAAACCACTTCACATTCCACACTTACAGATACATACATACATACACACTTACAGATACACACATACATGCACACTTATAGATACATACACACACACGCACACACACACACACATACACATATATATATATATATATATATATATATATATATATATATATATATATATATATATATATATAAATATAGAAAAATATATATATATATATATATATATATATATATATATATAGTTATTTCCAATACTAGTGACAACCATATTTGTATAAAATTGGACTCTCAAGAATGAAAGAGTAAACCTTTGATCCTAGTTCTGATCTGTTGGGAATAGTTCAAGTGTGAGTCAAAAAGTTCCACATTGGATAGAATAGACAAAGTTAAACATTATATAAGAATAAAGACCCATAACACCATTACCTTAAGGTTTTGGGGTTAAACTGGTGTCAAATGCCTTATATGTGTAAGACTAATGTCATATAACCATATGAAACCACAATCTCTCAATGTCTATAACCATAACCCATATAACATAAAATATATATAACCCAACAGTGGTATCAGAGCCGATGGTTCAGAGTGACTGATCGCATAGGACTCACCCTTGAGGGGAAATTGTTGGGAATAGGTCAAGTGTGAGTCGAAAAGTCCCACATTGGATAGAATAGACAAAGTTAAACACTATATAATAATGAAGACCCATAACACCATTGCCTTAAGGGTTAAAGTGATGTTAAATGCCTTATATGTGTAAGACTAATGTCATATAACCATATGGAATCATAATCTTTCAATGTCTATAACCATAACCCATATGACATAAAATATATATAACCCAACATGATCCACTCGCTTAGTGGGCATATCTTCTCGTTGGGTGAGACGTGTACTCTCGACCTGCGACAAAATTGCTCACCCATTGGGACTCTAAGGGATTAATTCTCCCATAAAGGAAATTTAGACACATTATCAATTTCATAGATTCAATCTAACAATAAAAACCCCCTTTTCAGAACAATTGTATGAGAAAAGAGTAGAAAATCAACTTACTTAATGAAGGAAACTGATTGGACAAAATTAGATAGTAGCCATAGTGGTCTCCCTAGCAATCTCTGATAATCAAACAGATGAACTTACAGTAAGAAACTGTAGTGAGAAGGGAAAGAGCTACTAGAAAGTGTTTTTTAGAGAGATACAGTGTTTCTAGATAACGAGATCATTTTATGAAATTTTCTATTTATATGTAAGCTTTTATTATGAAAATAATAATAAGATCTCATTATTTAAAACACTATCACTTTTAAAACCAGATTTTTTAGGTTCTCACGTATATAAACATGTATATTATTATATTATAATTATTTAATTTTTTGAATTTAAAATTTCATACCTGGATTATTGTATATAAATGATATGGTCTTATTTAGATTTCCAAACCAAAGCTTCTTGACAAATGTTATATCTATTGATCTCAACAATGGTATGTTGATGTTGCCTCTTGAAAATATCTTCATACTTGGAACGTTGCTAACCCTTAAAGTTTGTAAGTTAGGCCAATCAAGAGTTCCACGATAATGACTGAAATTCACAAACTTTGGAAGATCCTTAAGTACTAGACATTTCATCTGGGGAAAAGCGATAGATGATACATTTTCATCATCACTTGAGATCACTTCCTTTAGTTCTTTGCAACTATACAACCTCAGTAATTTGAGTTTCTCAAGATATTTGGAGGAAGAAAGTGAAAATAAACTTTGAATGCTACCACAACGGACAATGAAAAGTGACACCAAATTTGAGAAGAATGGAACATGAGGTTCCTTGTTCCATACAAATTTCAAACTATTTAGGTTACTTAATGATATTATCCTCAGTTGAGGAAGCATTTCTTCCATAGGATGATCTAGTTTGTCATCTTCAAAGTTGAATATTGTGGTCAATGATTCACATTTGTCTAAATTCAGTTCTTTCATGTTGTTGAATCTTGTGATCATATGAGAAGAGATGACACTTAATAATTTATTATTGTTGCTTAAAGTCAAATTTTCCAATTGACAAAATGATTCAGAAGGAGAACTATAGTGCCAAAGCTCCTTAATATCTTGATGTATTACATAAAGCACCTTCAATTTTTCCAATGACAACTGTAGGGAATAGATGACAATTTCAAATTTGAAATATAGGGAACAACAAATCAAAGTAGGATAAAACTAAAAAGCATGACAATTTACTAAATTAATAAATTTTGTACTTTCATTACATTTTCAATAAAAAAGTAAATAAATTATAGGATAAATAATCAGTTGAGTATAAAAAATATTAACATATCTAATTTTTAGCACAAACAAATATTTTTTAAATAAATTATTTTGTTAGTTTTGTTTAAACTCCCTTAATGATTGAGGTAATTAATCATCTTTATTAAATATCACGTGTATTTATTAAAGAACAAAGTTAACCTTAATAATTAGTCTTGCTATTATCTCAACTCTACCCACATTATTTTAAATCCACAGTTTTGATTACATATCAATGTTAATGTTTCGTTTAATAAAAACACATGACAATTAATAGATCAAATATATGCACCTCAACTATTAATATCAAAGACCAAACCAAACTAACAAAATTAAATTTTTTATTGTACTAAAAAATAAAATATAGCAATATTTATTTTATTAAGCTGACTATTTATCCTAATATATATATATATATATATATATATATATATATATATATATATATATATATATATATATATATATATATATATATATTAACATACCAGAAAAATATTAGAATTAGAAGATTTAATTTGCATGGACACTTATAATGAATATTATAGACATGTAATTTCAAATTGAAACGTACCGAATTTGGAAAGAAATAGCTTGAAGCATCTTGATTTTGATGTTCTTTTAATTCATTGGTCTCTTTAACAAATGTGATCAAAGAAGGACAATTTGTAATTCTCAATGTTTCCAAGGATGGAAATTCTGATGTAGAAGGAAATGCAACACACAAATCTCTCAGATTTTGAAGAGTAACATCCTTCAATTGAGAAAAAATTGTTTTTCCTCTCTCTTCTTCTTTTTTGACAATGATGGTCTTACATAAGGCATCACAATCCATAATTTTCATTTTTGTTAAAGTTATTGATATTGGTAGCCAATTAAGAGACTTGCATAACTCCACTTGCATGGTATGCAAACTTTGATATAACCTCACATATTCTTTGTTAATGATGTGAGTTAAATTAGGTAGGTTAATCAAAATCAATTCATCTAATTGGGGAAGGAGATCTATAGAGTTAGGTATTTCCTCCACATTGATTACCATTTTCAATGCATAACAATTACTCACAAAGAGTTTCTTCAAAATTTTCATCTCAAGTGGCATCATAAAGGAGGCAACATAAAGCAACATGTGACAACCATTTAACCTCAATTCATCCAACTCAAATAAAGTGTCACTCATTGGCTCTAAGAAATCTACTAAAATTGCTTGGTTGCTTGTGAACTCTACCAAACAAGGACATTCTTCTATTATCAAAGTTTTCAAACTTAAAAGATTGCCATACATTTTTAAAATCCTTTCCAATTGTGAGAGAGACTTTAGTTCCACTTTACTTAATCTTGGGAAGAAAGGAGATTTATAGCAAATATCGTTGTAAACTACTTGCTTTAAATCCTCACATGCCTCTAACTTTAATTCCTTTAATTGGCAAAGTTCCATGGCCTTGTTGGGAGTGAAGAGAACCCATATAAAGGGACAACTTTTGAGGTGTATAATTTGCATACTTTTGAAGTCAAAATGTCTTCCAAAAGCCCAACGGTATAACATATGCAACTGATATACTTGGATTAACTTTAATTCCTTTAGTTGTGTCAAATACTTTACCTCTTCATCTCCATAAATAGGATCCAAGATTTCAAATAGACATTCTGATATTTTGCACTGTTGAATTTCAATTACTTCAAGTTTTTTTGACCTCTTCATCAGAATAGATATAAATTTAGTCAATGTTTCATCACAGTTAGTTGCTCGGAACACTAGAAGGTTGGTGAAATATGAAGGTCGAAGGTTATGTATTCTTTCTCGTAATTCCTCGGTGTCACCAATATCATATTCAACCGTCGTTGAGAAAAAATCATCCTGCAAATCATCATTTTTTCTCTTACTACCATTTGGTGTAACTCCATTGTAAAACAATTTAAATTGTATAAATTATGACAGTTATTTTTGTATATTACAAAGGCATGAACCACGAGTGTGATGGTTTCGAAAGCACATAAATCTTATTACTACCAAGTATAATATAATGGTTTTCAAAAATCATCACAACAACGTTTATATAATATGTTTAATTATTCGGATGGTATCTACTTTGACTTTGGTAAAGGTATGTCAATCTAGTATCCGTTTTAGAGTTACATTCCAACTTTTGAAGAAGTGTTTCAATTAAGTCCCTTTCAGACAAAAATTACTAACGTCGTTAACGACATGTCACGTGTCAATCTATGATTTTATTTTATTTTTTGAATTTTTTTGGTAAAAAACATGTCATGTGTCAAATCGTTGGTATGACACATGACATTGTGAGTATTACGTGACAGTGTAACCATAAAATGTCATTGTCTTGATTTCAATTTAGTTCCCATATATGTCTCATTGATTCAATATAGTCCCTACTTATGCGTCTCTGATTTAATTTTGACCCAATTATTTTTAATAAATAAAATATTTTTTCATCCATTTTTTATAAGATTAAAACCAATTAAGTATAAATATTTTTTTACAAAAATTAAGTAGTGATATTTATATTAAAATTTAGTGGTAGAAATCATTTTATTAAGTCATTTTCAAAAAAAAAAAAGTACTAGTATAACATTCATGCAAATAAAAAATTTGGTTTAAAACTAGTGAGAGACAATATTGTTCTATTTGAAAAAAAAAAGTAATAATTAACAAAACATTAGTTAATAATATATAATAATGTAATATGTTAAAAATTCATTTTTAATAAAAAAATATTAGTATAACATTTATACAAATAATAAATTTGGTCTGAAATTGGAGAGAAACAATGTAAATATTGATACTTAATTTTGTAAAAATATTTATACTTAACTAGTTTTAATCTTATGAAAAATGGATTAAAAAAATTTGGACAAAAATGAATCAGAGACACATAAAGACTAAATTGAATCAAGAAGACATACATAGGAACTAAATTGAAATAAACACAATAATATTTGACATTGACATTGACACGTGGCATTGCATTGTCATGTGGCACTGACAATGCCACATGTCACACCAGGAACTTGACACGTGGTAATTTTCTTTTTTGGAAAAACTAAAAATAAAAATTAAAAAAAATAAAAAAAAATCACATACTACATGCAATGTTAATAATTTCTGTCGAAAAGGGATCTAATTGAAACATTTTTTTCATAAGTTAGGATGCAATTGACATTTTTTTGAAAGTGGATATCAGGTTGATACACCCTATCAAAGTGAATACCATCCGACCAATCAAACCTATATAATACAATGTAACAGCAGTTAAGACTATCGTAATATATTTGTTGGAAAATAATTTTAGTGTATTTGAAAAGCCATTATTAACGTTATGTTACGAAATATTTTTAACTTACATAATGTAAATATTATATTATTTATAAAATATAGTAATTGAACTTAAATCGTTCATCTATTATACGAGAAAATGTAGAGAGAACTAACCCATGATTCAAAAATATTTGCTAGAGACTCTTGATTTTCCAATATCACAGATTTTGTTTTTCCCAAACCACACTTTCTTATGTTGGGACAATGATTCACGATCACATTTTTTAAAGATGGCCACTCAATGATATCTCCAGAAGAAAATTTCTTTAAACTTGGTAAGCTTTCAAAGTGTATTTGGTTTGCTTCTGGATATTCTATTACAATCGTGGATTCTTTAACTTGAAGAAGTTCTGAATACAACCACTGTAAACAAATAAGGAATAAAAACATGTAAATAATAATTATTTTCAACGCATTAAATCAAATAAAGAATAAAAAACACATTGATAATAAGTAGATTTTATTACAAATTGTTGAGAAGTTTTGTTTTTTCAAATGCATTTTTATAAGTAATTTTTAATTCAATTATTTAAAAAAATCATTATTTTGAAAATTCAGGCTACAACAATTAAATATATTAATCTAAAACTACTAGGTATATCAAAATATATATTAATCCCTCATAAATCACGAGCAATTTAGATACACCTTCCCTCTTCAATGACATCTTTTAAAGACAAAGGTGTGATAAGAGTTTTAGGATCCAAAATGAATAATCCCTCAAATATAAGGATGACCCTAAGGTTTTTATCTGAATGGACTTGAGTGCAGAATATTGGCTCCATTCGTGGGGATGAAAACAAGGTTCCAAAGACGCACTTTCATTCCCTAAGGGAATGAAAAGTGGTTCCAAAAATGAACATTGTTCTCTTAACCCTCAAGTATAGGAAGAATGAAAAAGTGGTTCTAGAGACGAACCGATACGCTCAATTGTTACACATTACTTAGAAGTAAGGCCAATGACAAAACTTTTGATAAGAGTTTCTGTTGGAAAATTTTCAAATATATGATATGAGGGCTAATATGAGATATTCACATGGTCAATTATTTCTATAGATGTGGTCTATTTGTCAATCAATTCTATAATTGTTGCGTAGATTTTGATACTGTAATCTCATATAATTGACAATAATTTAATATGGCTACTACTCTATGATGGCTAGAGAAAAATAACTATAAATTTCACATGTACTATGTGTTTTAGGTCATCAAATTTGCTCTTTCCTACAATATACTATATCATCAAGGTTTAGAGAGTGAGAGTTTGAAACGAAAAAGCACATTAAAGGATTCTCGTGATAGTGACAATGGTTGGAGGTTAGTATTTATTCCTTTTTCTGCATTAGTTTTACATTTGGTATTAGAGCAAGATTAAATACCTTTGTCTTGTTTTGAATTTGTCGTGGTTATCCTTTGGATTTTTTATTGTGTTTTTCTGTTGTGTTTGATGTCGGACCTACTATTATCGACGTTGGAGGTATCACTATTGATGAGGTGACGCTAATACACTAATGGGCTTTGTGATTATGGGTATAAAAATTCTCAGAGCATCAACATTGTTGCTTTTTGAGGCTTTGTCGGTATCGCTCTAAAAAGTCTAAGATGTGTCCTGTGTACTCATGTAATGCGAAATATTGTCATTTGCTTATGACAATTGACACTTTTGGACAATGGGTGTGCTGAATATTTTTAAGTTGGATATGAATTGAAAACGAATCTTTTATTTTTTTCAAAATAAAATAATGAAGAGTACATAACCTTATTTTATATCTATATTTTAAGTCAAATATTTTTTATAGTGTGATGGTAAAGTAATCCTTTTAATTGAATTACTATATTAATTCACTAAGGATTGACATATGAATGTTCTTTTCTTTCTAAATCCTTTTGACTCCTTCAAATAAATCTAAAGAAAATTTTCTATAAGTTTTTGTACATAATATATGGTTTTGCATGTACTACATGGTTGTGTACATAATATATGTTTCCGTACGTATTATAAAGTTGTATATGTAATATATATATACATATACATATATATACATATACATATATATACATATACATATATATATATATATATATATATATATATATATATATATATATATATATATATATATATATATATATATATATATATATATATATATATATATATATATATATATATTGGCAGACCCTAAGGTTCGTAGTGGACCATCCCCCCAAATTTTTAAAATTTTTTTAGATTGATTTTTATTATTTTTATAAAATATAATATTTAATGTTAATAAATAATAAAATAAATATAATAAAGAATAATAAAATTTATTGAGATATTTTTTTTGTTTTCTCATTTGAAGTTTCTCAGTATTATATACATTTACACTTTTACATCTCTTCTTTTGTTTTTTTTCTTGAAAAAAAGAAATAGAAAGTTGGACATAAATTCATTCTCTCGCTTTCAGTTATCAACCGTTATCTTTTGATATAAAAAAGTAATTCTCTTTATTTTCTTGATAGAAAAATATTAGTTTGATATTTAATTTTATTTTCATCTTATGAGTTTTTTGTATATTTATTTTTTTTATAAATATAAAAAGAAAAATTATGTACTATATGTTTTTTCATAATCATTTCTTAGATGTGACTTGATTATCATAATTTTATTTAGTAATTACATTGTCCATTTTTTATTAGATTTGCATAAATTATTTTTTAGTTTTAATTATTTTTAAAATAGGTATATTGATGAAGAATAAAATAATAGATTGATTCTTTTTTAATGTGATAAAAGGAAAGATACTCTTGAAGATGAATTCAATTGTTGAATTAGACAATCATTTCCCTAATAATCAAAAATTTATAAGTGGAAAGTTTCATATAAATTATTATGAATTATGAAAGTTTCATATTAATTCTTTGAAATTTATTATAAGAAAACTTTCTCAAATATGAAAATATTCATGAAAAGAGATGAAATTAAAAAAGAAAAACTTATTTAAAATGTGTTTCATATCAAATACAACATCAAAACTATCACATTTTTGTAAGGAAAACTTAGAAAGAGATTTCAATACTAAATTTTATATATATATATATATATATATATATATATATATATATATATATATATATATATAAAAAAAAATAAATATATATAAAATATGTATATATTTTTTTTACACA
>Ga0214544_1001491_pt1 | contig 48829 bp, 27 predicted proteins | sample CNSS3metaG_FD_160074 | JGI IMG/M metagenome (GOLD analysis project Ga0214544, IMG submission 160074) | Root nodule microbial communities from cowpea collected in UCLA plant growth center, Los Angeles, California, USA - CNSS3 | ecosystem: Host-associated > Plants > Roots > Nodule | place: USA...
GCTTCAAGAGATGAAAATGTTGTGGATTTATCCATTGAAGACTCTAATACTATAGTTTGATAAGTGACAAGAATGATTTGATGTTAGATAGTAATTTATGTTTTTGTGATTTTGGTTTGTATTTGGAGTTTAACATAATTTGGGATTTTATTTGGATTGTATTGAAGTTTATTTAGATTTTAACCGAAATTATAATTTAGTTTTCTTGGGATTGAAGAAAAAAAATTGTGTTTTTTTTTAATTAAGTGAGCTAGTGAGCCAACCCGTTTAACCCGTCAATCCGTGATGGGTCGGGTCGGGTTTTAATTTTGTTGGCTCGCTAATAAGTGAGCCGGGTTAGGTTGACCCACTAAATAGCCAATCCATCGCGGGTCAAGCTAGGTTAAGTCGAATGACCCGTTTTGACAACTCTAGAATTTATTATGCAATAAGCGTTATTTAGTCTTATATACTACTACTTGTTTGGTGCAAGTTACAAGAAATCAATAAATAATTAATGTAGAAACATGTTAACCTAATATTCAAAGATTAAAATATGTTTAACTGAAATTTAATTTGAAAGCACAAAATACAATAAACGTTATTTAGTAGTTTATAGGTTTGATGCAAGTTCCAAGAAATTCAATATATTTATATTTGTATATGGAGAATTCTACTATTTCACTATTTTTTTTTATATCGAAAACTAAAATAATTAAATTTATTAATTCAAATAATATAAATTTATATAACAAATTTTATAAATATAAAATTCTTTTAAAATTTTTAAACAATTTTGATACAAAATAAGTATTTTTTAATTTTTATGGTAAGTTTATGTCATCAATTTTTTTATATTACTAAATTTATGTATTTATAATTAATAATTTTAAATATTAAAATATTATTGATTTTTTTAATATATGGGCTTTTGTTAAGTTATCAATAATCTAGAAAAAAGAAATTCAATGAAATCTCAAATTGATAGTCTAATTTTATTTTATTTTTAAAATTTTTTTAATATCTTTAACACTATTTTTTGTTGGTTTTTATATTAATTTAAACTTTTTTATGTTTAATTATATTTTAATTTTTAACAACATTAAAATATAGGTATTTTATTATTTAATTATTTTTTAACTTTTATAGATAAATATTAAATAAAATATTAAACGCAATCTCATAATACTTAAGAGTATTTTTATCCTTTAAATAAAATAAAACTGCATTAATAGTTATTAAGTAAGATTTTATTTATTATCAAAATTAATTAATATAATCACTACTCTCTTATGATTTAAACACTAATTAATCTTTTATATCTTAAAATGACAAGTGCAAGCTACATGAAATTCAATAAATATCTAATAAATATTATATGGCCCAAAAATATTTAATTACTTAATTGAATATTACTACATTTTGATGCCTTAGAACATTAACCAATCATATAGTCACAAAAAATCAATAAATATCAAATACAAATTTTAAAGATCTAATTATATTGGGATAATTTGATATGTAAATAATTACAAATATAATTTATCCTTGCAAGTTATGTGAAACTCCAAAAATATATAATGTGGACCTAGCAATTAATTTCATGGTTAGAAATTTGGTTTGTAGCGTTTTTAACTACAATCATTTACAATTCTAAACATCACAAATGTGACACTTTTTCATAATGTTTTTTTTTCTTTTATAGGAAAGTGATTTTGTTCACTATTAAACACAATAAATATATCCACATGAGAGAGAATAAGTTGAGACCTCATTATTAACTTTTTTAAAAATATTAAAAGTAACAAATAACAATTAATATATTTATTAATAAGGGGCTAATTCAATAAATGTTTGCTTTCATTTTCTCAAGTTTTCTTATTAAACTATTATTCTGCTGCTTTCATAATTTACGTTCTCATCATACAAAAATTAAAAAAATAATAAACAAAAAATTTGGCTTACAAAAAAAAAATAAACAAAAATAATGCTCACATTATTTCATAAACTTCAAACTTCGTCACATTACACAAAATAATACATTGTAGATCAATTTTCCTTTTTCCTTATATGGAAAAAGTTAATAAAAGAAAATGACATACCATGTAACAACATACAACCCAACCTCTCAACAAAGTTGTTGCCATGGTAAAAGAATATGAACATAAACCCTTCTAAGGCTCTCCATATCCAACTAAATAAATAATTCAACACAAAATATATGCAACTGATTTCCCCACCTTTGAACCATTACAACTTTAATCTCACTCTCAAAAATATAAATTAATATATATATTTATTTATTTATATTTGAGGGGTGGGAAGGGGGTTAACAATTTAGAACAAGAATATGTTCTTCGTCCCCCAGAATTTGTCAACCTAATTACTAACTATAAAATATTATATTTTTTATAAATATAAAAATAGTTTTATTTTAAAATCAATTATATATAATTTTTTTTGTAAATATATAAATTTTTATTCTTATAAAATAATTTTTTTTATTGAAATCCTCATAGTGCAAATAAGGTTAAACAATGATGTAGAAAATAATTGCATAATTATCTTCTTTGTCATGCTTAACCCTAGTTGTACTTGAGGTATATTATATAACCTTTTTATATTACTCACACAACCTTAACCGGAGTATGTGAGTTTTGTTGTTGCATCTTTGAGGACTATTGAGTTTTGTTGTTGCATCTTTGGGACTCTTCATCTTCATGCTTGGAATTTTGTTTCATTTTCACTTTTGGTCTCTTCAAAACTTTAACAAACCCCACACTGTGAATGCTGCATGCAAAACTTCTGAATCTCTCTTCAAACATATCTGATACCTGATTAAACAAAAGTATTATTAAAATTGAATTTTTATGAGATTTAGGCTATTTTTTGTTAACAGTTTCTATTCATCACGTGCATGGTTTTCATAAAAATATTTATTATATAGTAATATTTTAATAGTATTCAATATTTACTATAAATTATAATTAATTACATTTTTAATATGCTCAGTTGTCAAATTAATATTTTTTTAAGAAACTTTTTTCCTTTTTTATGATATCATAATTAATTTGATCAACAAGTGATTTATTTGGTTCGTATTGGATCTCCTATTATATAAACATGTAAAAATATTAGAAAAAAAAGATACACCAAAATTTCACACATAAATTCTCATTAGGACAACTAAAAAATAGTAAATTTTTTACAAAATACTGTAAGATGTTAAATGAAAAGGGTAAAAGTATAACAAAATTACAAATAATGTTATTTTTTGGTTTGGTTTGGATTATATGGATTTATAAATCATAAATATATTATCGAAATTAATGACACTTATATTTGGTTAAATTGATTTCGGTTAGAATCAATTAGCCCACGAGTTCAATCCAAATTAATCGATTCAATTTGAAGTTTTTTTGAATTGTTAGGTTTGATCTGATTTTATAAATATGCCTAATTTTACACCCCTTTCAAAATAATTAATTCAATTTGAATAAAAAGGTGAAAAATAAGATTATTATAGCTTAAACTAATGTATAATAACAAAACGGAACAAGAGAATTAGAGTATAAAAATGTTATTTTTTATGAAAATCTTTATTGATTGAAATCAAATAAAAATTTGTTAGATAGGAAAAAAAGTACTATCATGACAAGTTAGTGAAAAAAAATCGAGAAATTATTGCTCAAAAACATGTTTAATGGAAAATTGAGGAAACACATATCTAACTCTTGAATAAAGAAATTTTATAAAAAGATGAAAGCCAAAAATATAAAGAGAACAAGATTGGATCTTAGGTTGTTCCATCAATAGAACAAGTATGTTCGAGAATCAAGAAAATTATTATAAAAACTCATGAATAAATAATCACATACCTTTCTTAATGTAATAAGTATTCAGAGATAGTTCCGCACACTTTTTTTATGGTATGTTTTCAAGTTTATTTCACAATGTTGTCATTGTCACAGAGGCACCAAGGATCCTTTTATACTAGTTTTAGCATAGAATTATTAAAAGCACATTAATTGTTTCACTCAACTATTCACAAATAATACTTTCTATATTAGAAATTTCACATCGACTAAAGATAAAACAAATTTATAATATAAATATAGATGTAAACCTCACATTACAACTCGGTTTTATGAAACTGAATTAAACTTAAACTTCACTCCTTAATAAGGTATCAAATCCGTTTTGTGGAATTGAATTAGATTTAATGTTCATTTCTTAACATGATATAAGAGTCATTGTTTAGATTAGGTAGGTCAATGGGGTGGATAGGGTACGTATAGTAGTTTTCCCGTACTATACCCGTTGGATAAATATTTGTCTCATACCTGTATCCATATCCGTTGTGTGAGTACCCACATACTTTTTTAATATCCATGCATACATGCGGGTATTTCCAAAAGAAAAAGTTAATATTTTACAACATATTTTAACCATAAATTCAAATAAAAATACAATGTATAACATTCATAAATTTTAAATAAAGTGCAAATTTTAAATAATGTTGAATGACAATTTACAATGAAATGAAGATTTTTTAAAACTAATTGATACAAAATAACTCATTCAAAATCAATGTGTTAATGTTTGAATCATGTTTTTTTTAAATTTTTTAAATTAAATTAGAGTATAGCGGGTACGAGTATCCACGAATACATATACTATGATACTCATACCCACCCCGTTAACACGCGGGTATAAAAAATACACGTACTCGTTATCCGTGAGTATCAATTTATAATATCCATTTGTTAGGCATGGTGGGTTTTATCTACAGATACCCGCGAGTACGATTTTTTTTTTTTGACATCCCTAGTTTAGATAGAGTTTATCTTTGCAAAATTTGTTACTTGTTAGGCATATTGTTTCATGCATTATCAGACTACCCATTAATGTTTGAAATGTTTGTACCTCGAAGTGAGAGATGTGTTGGATGTCCCACATCAACCAAAGATAAGGTCAATTTAGAATGTAAGTGTGGATGCAAACCTTACTCTACAAATTGTGATGTTGAGTTAGACTTAAAATTTAATATTTAACAAAGATAATAAAAATATATGTTACTCACAAATAAAATTCGTTATAAAGATAATGAATATGATTATTTAAAGTATTTAATTATTTATTTATTAAGAAGACAAGTATGACAGCAAATACAAATAGTATCGGTTACTTCACAATAATTATTAATAATTTTTTTTTTTAAATTTAAGTAATAAAAAATATTATTTGTAAAAGAAATATAAATCATTAATTGATTTAAAATTTGTTTCATATATTTTTATTTTTTATTAAAATATATGAAATTGAAGTTTTTTTAGAAGATTAATTTTTTAAAATTATATTTGTGTTGTTATTAATGTTGTTATTAAAAGCACATTAATTGTTTCACTAAACTATTCAAAAATATTACTTTCTATAAAAAAAGTTAGAACTCTCATTTCGGCTAAAGATAAGAAAAATTTATAATATAAATATAGATGTAAATTTCACTTTACAAATCAGTTTTGTGAAACTGAATTAGACTTAAAGTTTACTTGTTAACATAGTATCAGAGTCATTGTTTAGATAGAGTCTATCTTAACAAAATTTGTTACTTGTTAGACATATCGTTTCACGTGTTATCAAACTATCCATTAATGTTTAGTCCTATGTTTGAGATGTATATACCTCGGTGTAAGGGATGTGTTGGAAATCTCACATCGACCAAATAAAGTCAACTTATGATGTTAGTGTGAATGCAAACATTATCTTACAAACCGATTTTGTGAGTTTATGGTAGACTTAAAGTTCAATTTTTAACATAGTATTGTTTAGATAGCGTCTATCTTAGCAAAATTTGTTACTTGTTAGACATATCGTTACACGCATTATCAAACTACCTATTAATGTTTAGTCCTACATTTGAGATGTATATACTTCAGTGTGAGTATGTATTGGAAGTCTGACATCAACCAAAGATAAGGTCAACTAAGAATGGAAGTGTGAATGACTTACCTTAGAACCAGAGTTTTGTGAAGTTGAATTAGACTTAAAATTCAATTCTTAACAAAAATACAAAAAATAAATTATATACGTTACTCACAAATCAGATCCATTACAAAGATAATAAATACGTTATTTAATTATTTATTTATTAAGAAGAGAAGTATGACAGCAGATACAAATGCAATACCAGTTACTGCATAATTATTAATAAATTTTATTGAATATTTTTTTAAAATTTAAGTAATAAAAAATATTATCTGTGAATGAAATATAAATCATAAATAATGGTTTAAACTTTGTTTCATATATTTTTAATTTTTATTTAAATATATGAATGAAGTTTTTTTAATAGATTAAATTGTTTTTTAAATTATATTTTGGTGTAATTCATTTCAAATTGTTTTAAAGAAAATATAAATTTATTTACATTAATATTTTATTAAATAATTTAATTTAAATTGTACTTAAAAATTATTATTTTTACATAAGTTAATATTTAAAAACTATTTTAAATAACTTTATTTAAATTTGTTAATACAATATAAAAATATTCATAAGTATCCATGAAAATATGTGAACATAAAAAAAAATTCATGAACATCTTTTTCACAAATATCAACCAAGTATCGGAGCATGTCTTTTTTAATTTGATTAGTTTACATTTGATAAATTTTTATCTTCTATGATTCCAAATGATTAGTTAAAATATCAAAATATTTTTTTAAAATTAGTTAATGAACTAGTTGAAAATATAAAATAATATATATATATATATATATATATATTTATAATTTTATGAATTTTATTGTATGAATAATATTTGAGAAACACATTTAAAACGTCAAATAAACTTAATAAAATTTAGTTAAAAAAACTAAAATTAAACATTCATAAAGATGAAAGACTAAAGTGAATATAAAAGTGTTACTTATTAGAAGTGAACGTTCTTAGCGCACTGGTTAGCAAGACCCTTTTGAAGATATGTAATAAAAGTCAATAAAATTTAATATCACAGTTAACTTTGAACTTCTACAAAATTTAATTTCATTAATTACACCTTAAACAATGTCCTTAGGCACCGGTTAGCAGGACTGTTTATAAAATATGCAAAGAGTCAATAAAAGGTAATTAGTCATTTTCACTTAGTTGTTTGGTACAAGTTACAAGAAACTCAATAAATGTTTAATGCAAACTTTGAGGTAATTAGTCATTTACACTTAGTTGTCTTGTACAAGTTACAAGAAACTCAATAAACGCGTATTACAAACTTAGAGCATTCAATAATTATAAGAGTACCAACGTTTTGACACTTATTTTAGTGTTACTCCCATTTGCCACTATGCCAAGTGGGGAGTTTATTATCCTTTTTAACAAATCACAGACCCATAGACTTGTGTAGAGGAAAATAGTTTGGTAAATTACTGCTTTGAATTTTTTATTTTGTATTTCATTTTTCCTCATGAGGTGGGTCAAATTTTTACTAATCATCCATTGGTGTCCCACTTGTTGTGCCATAAGCTATGCAATGTAAGGTGTGCCTTAATTATTCTCAACAGAGGTTTGTTGTCGATTGAATCCTAACCCTAAGGTTGTGATTGTGTGGTTTATTTTGGGTGTATATTTCATTTTGGTTGTCTCCTTTTGTTGTGAAGTTGGATTTGGGTTTGTTTTGTTCTTAGTTGATTTGTTTTGTTTATGAAAAGTGTCTAATTTACTTGTTTTGGTATGTTTTTGACACTTAAATTTCACAAAATTGATACAATCTTTAGTAAATCAAACCCCTTTTTGTTTAAAATTACAAAATTAGGTATTGAAAATTAGAAAAACATGAAATTGATGGATTTTTGGTGTTTTACAAAGATTTTTGAAATAATTAAAGAATGATGCAGCCAAGCCCAAATCTAACACTCAACACTGAATACAGGTTAAGAAAGAATTCAAATATGACCTTTGTAGCTAAGCAATGATATTGGTGCTGAGCCACAAGAGGAAATGTTAAGAGGAAATGTTCACAACTAGGAAACCTTGAGCACTAAAGTAGGGAGATGAACCATGAAGAAAACACTCTAAGGTGTGTTTGGATTTGAATATGGATTTGATAGAATGAATTTAAGTATATTTGAGAGGAGAAAGAGGTGGAGGCATGGTTGTTTGGATTAAGTGCAGAATGGTATGATTTGAGTGAATTTGAGATGAAAACGTGTGAAAGTTTATGTATGATGTGATAGGTACCATATATTAAAAAAATGTTTTAATATATAAAATTATATGATTACCATTTTATCCTTGATCATAAAAATAATTTAAAATAAAAAATAATTAATGTAAATTATGTTAAAATAATTACTTTTATTATTATTATTATTATTTAATTGATAATAATAATAATAAATTATTATTCTTATTATACTTGTTATTATTCATTTTATCATAAAGTTTAATTATAATTGTGTGTTAGGAAAAAAAAACAAAAATTCATAGGTCAAACACAAGTTAAGATTGTGAATGGCTACAATTAAAATTGTAAGGCAAATGCGTAATTTTAACATGGTGACTGTCTTTCACAACAATTCTTCTCTCCATAGCAGGGACACTCCTTTGCTACTTATCTTCAAATTCTTGCTCGTATTTCAATGCATTTCTTCTAAAACAAACACACTGAACACCCATTTTTTTCCTCATGAAGACATCATCAGAAACAAACACAACATAAGGGAGGAAACCTCTAGCGTTGACCATCAAAACAAAAGCCTAAGCCAAAGAGAAAACCCTCCAAGGGAGTAACCCTTAATAGCTTATCACCTTAATTGAAGTTGAAGTTGTGTTATATTTTTCATGATAATAGAGTCATGTTTTGTTTTAGATATACTAATTTTGGCTTTTCTCTAGAACTATTCTTAGACTGATAACAAAAGGGAAAGAAATCTGGTATCCGAGGTACCAAGCCTCTAGAGAGAAAAGAGAATTTCAGTGTAAAAATATTCTTCCCATTCAAAGGTTCATTATACTGCTTTTATCACATGCATTATGGTTTCCGCATATCACAGTAACCATGTAACAGAAAAGATTCCTATTTCATAAAAGATAAAATAACAATTTAACTCTCTCAATGCACGTAATCCTTCCAATTTGATGGCCTCGTAATACGTCGTTTGGGCGTAGTGCTGCCAGCTTCAATTGGCCCATTCTCTTCCTTAGTGACTGTTGCATCATTCGTCACGTCAGGCAAAAGAACCTTGTTTTCAAGGTTGAAAGTACGTTGGATATCACCCCAAGGTTCCCACGTAGCTTCCTCGGGAGAGAGTCCTTGCCATTGCACCAGAACTTCTAGTTGAGGCGAATCATTTGTAGTGGTTTCACGAGTGCCTAAAATAACTAATGGACTAAGTAAGGGTCCATTATTATAAGTACCCAATGGTAGTGTTCCTGGTTCCTGAGGAGGAGAACCACTGTGAGCTTTCAAAACAGAGTAGTGAAATACCAGATGAATTTTTGAAGTGTCCGGAAGATCTAAACGATAGGCCACTAGGCCAATCCGACTGAGAATTTGAAATGGACCAAAATAGCGTTTTGCAAGTTTTTGTGGGGTTTTATCCTTAAGCAAAGTTTGGCGATATGGGCGGAGTTTGACGTAAACCCATGCACCTACCTCATACTGAACATCACGACGGTGAGCATCCGCCATTGCCTTCATTCGATCTTGAGCTTTCTGCAAATCTTGAGCTAAACAAGTGATCAACAGCTTCAACTTGAGAGTGGCCCAAAATATACCCTGGCAAGGAAGGAGGAGAACGACCGTATACAACTTCAAATGGGGTGTAACCCGTAGCCGAATAAATAGTAGTGTTGTAACACCATTCAGCCTAGGGGATGTATTGACTCCATTTTGATGGCTGGGCATGACAAAAAACACGTAAATATTGTTCAAGAGTGCGATTAAGAACCTCTGCCTATCCGTCGATCTGTGGGTGGTAAGCAGAAGACATTCGCAACTGTGTGCCACTGGCTTTGAATAACTCTTGCCAAAATTTGCTCAGAAATAAAGGGTCACGATCGGAAACAATACTTTTGGGCATGTCGTGGAGTTTGCCAACTACGTCAAAGAAAAGCATAGCCACTTGATAGGCTGAGAACTCAGTAGGAAGCATGGCAAAATGGGCGGCTTTGGAGAAACGATCAACAACCACAAAAATGGAAGTGTACCCATGTGACGGTGGTAAACCAGTAATAAAGTCCATGGCCAAATCTTCCCAAACACGATGCGACAACGGAAGAGGCTGAAGTAACCCAGCAAGTTTCTGAGGCACATATTTAATCTGTTGACACACCACACATTGACGAATGAAGGTTTTTACATCCTTAGTCATAGAAGGCCAAAAAAAATTTTCTTGCAACCGATGGAGTGTCTTAACAATACCCAAGTGTCCGCCCAAAGGGGTTGCATGAAATTCTTGCATGAGAATCTCACGAAAAAGAGACGTAGAAGGCAGCCAAATGCGATTTTTATACAAAATTAACCCATCCTGCAATATGTAATCAGAGAACGCAACAGGATCTTGATTGATACCATTCAAAAGCTGAGTGTAAGTGTCATCACGTTGTAAAGTGGTGCGCAATTCATCCAAAAATTGGAAATGAGGAATAGTGAACACATAGCAATGGCCAGAGTTGTCTTCCTCAGAGATGCGAGAAAGAGCATCAACAACCACATTAGAATGGCCAACATGATACTGAATCGTGTAATTATATCCAAGGAGTTTACTCATATAGAATTATTGCTCCGAAGTCTGGATGGTCTGAGTCAATAATTCTTTAAAAGGTTTGTGATATATTTGAATGATGAAAAAGTGCCCCAATAAATATTTACGTCACTTTTTAATGGCTGCAACTATGGCGTGCAATCCACATAAGTAGGTGGATGCTTGCATCATCCTGGAACATAACTTTTTACTAAAGAAAGCAATCGGTCGTTGATCTTGAGAGAGAACCGCACCCATGGCAATGCCTGAAGCATCTGATTGAATAACAAAAGGTTTTGAAAAATTCAGTAATGCCAAGACTCGGGTTGTGGACATCACCTACTTGAGTTTGTCAAAAGCGATTTGTGCCTCTAGAGACCAATGAAAAACATCCTTTCGAAGCAAATCTGTGAGGGGTCCAGCCAAAGAAGCAAAGCCCCGAATGTATTTGTGATAAAACCACGTTAGACCCAAGAAGCCTTTTAATGTCCGCACAGAATAGGGGGTGGCCATTGCAACATGACCTTAATTTTGGCAGTATCAGGTCCCACTGATCCAACACTTACCACATGTCCCAGATATTCCACCTGTTGTAAAGCAAATGAACATTTGGACAATTTCAAGTAAAATTGGTTAACACTCAATAATTCAAAAGTGATTTGCAAATGCAATAAGTGATCCTCCCACGTCGTGCTATAGATAAGTATGTCATCGAAAAAAATGATGATGAACTTGCAGAGATGAGGTCTGAATAAGGCGTTCATGGTGGTCTGAAATGTGGCAGGCGCATTCGAAAGACCGAAAGGTAAAACTTGAAACTCAAAATGTCCATCATGAGTGCGAAAAGCGGTTTTATGAATGTCCTCTGGCTTCATCCGAATCTGGTGATAACCTTGCAATAAATCCAGTTTGGAAAACCAAATGGCAGCACCCAATTCATCCAATAATTCATCAATGGTCGGTATGGGAAAATTATCAGGAACCGTGATAGCGTTCAAGGCATGATAGTCCACACAGAACCGCCAAGTGTTATCTTTCTTCTAAACCAAGAGAACAAGAGAAGAGAAAGCACTAGTACTAGGTTGAATCTCCCGTGAAGCAAGCATGCGAGCCACTTGAGCTTCAATTTCTTGTTTTTGCGAATAAGGGTAACGATATGGACGAACTTTAACAGGAGTAGAATTAGGCAACAAAGTAATAGCATGATCAGTAAGACGCTCTGGAGGTAAGGTTGAAGGCTCCTCAAATAAGAACTGGAAACGTTGTAGTAAATCAGATAATTCCATATTATCAGTGGGTATCACACAAAACAGCTCAACCGAGGAAGGCACGATTGGTAGCATAGTGAGATGAAAACATTCGGCAATCTGCCCCCATTGGGACAATCGACGTAAATGATGAACCAAAATGGGTAAAGATGTTGTATTAATATCACCTATCAATTTGACCATTTGGCCAGACAACATAAACTGCATCGTAAGCTTCTCATAGTCCGTTAAAACAGGACCCAAACTGCGAAGCCATTGTACCCTAAGCACGGCTTCAGGTCCACAGAGATCAATTAAATGAAAATCAACCAAAAAGGCGTGATCCTGGATTACGAGCGGAACTTGAGTGCACACCTGAAAGCAAGTTAGAGCATGACCATTACCAACCATTACTGACAGTGGGGTGGTGGTACTGCAAGGAAGACCCAATGCATAGGCGCGCGTAGACTGAAGGAAATTATGAGAACTTTCGCTGTCAATCAAAACACGAACAGAATGCTCTAAGATTTGTCCAGTAACACGAAACATTTTCGAGTTAAAATGACCCGACAATGCATTTAGACTTAACTGAACGGAGTCAGGTAGAGGTGAAGTAGTATTTTCGGTTACAAGGGAATCCGGAGGTATTGTCTCATCATCGTCATGCACTAGAAGGAAAAAACAGGATTTGCAACAGTGACCAGGACTGTATTTTTCATCACAGTTGTAACATAAACCACGATCACGTCGATTCTGCATTTCTGTAGCGGACAAACATTTAAATGGGATAGCTGGCATAACCGGTTGGGAAAGCAAAGGTGGTTGTTGAGACAACGGTAAGGAACGAGACGTCGACAGGGGACGAGACACCGATACAATGGGATTCCAAGGAGGAGGTACCATGGAATTGAATTTATCCTCCTGAAGTTTGGCCAACTCTGCCGCTTCCGAAAAAGACACCGGTTGGAATACGAGAACCTCACGTTGAATGTCCGGAAGAAGTCCAGAAATGAAGCACTCAAGAAGAAACGAAGGGGGAACATCCATGATCCTGTTTGCCAGTCCTTCAAAGTCGTTTAGATACTGCAAAACTGACCCAATTTGAGTAAGCTTACAAAGACGCCCCTTAACATTGTGAAAGCGCGATGGAGCAAAGCGCGTTTCAAGAGACTGTAAGAAATCTGGCCAAGAACGAAGGAGGTGATTCCGCTCCAACCACTGCAACCAACTAAGGGCAGGACCATCCATGTAAAAGGAAACGATCTGGAGACGCTCGAGGTTTGGAATTTGATGATAGTCGAAAAAATGAGTGACCGAAAAAATCCAATCGAAGGCATTGGAACCATCAAAACGAGGGCAGTCCAACCGAACTTTAGGGGTTTGCTTCGAAAACGATGCGTGGGGGGTTGGTTTGTTTTGAAGAGACGCAACCTCTGAAGAAAGGTCGTTTATGCGCGTGGTCAAACGTGAGACCTGCTCAATCAATAGGTCGATGGCAGAAGGTTGAGGTGTCGTCATTGAAAGCACCAAATGATAGCAAAAGGGAAAGAAATCTGGTATTCGAGGTACCAGGCCTCTAGAGAGAAAAGAGAATTTCAGTGTAAAAATATTCTTCCCATTCAAAGGTTCATTATACTGCTTTTATCACATGCATTATGGTTTCCGCATATCACGGTAACCATGTAACAGAAAAGATTCCTATTTCATAAAAGACAAAATAACAATTTAACTCTCTTAATGCACGTAATCCTCCCAATTTGATGGCCTCGTAATATGTCTTTTGGGCCTAGTGCTGTCAACTTCAATTGGCCCATTCTCTTCCTCAGTGACTGTTGCATCATAGACACTTATGTAATATCTTTTGTAAGAGATATGGGAGGGGGAGAACAACTCCAAAATCCTTCAGATCCATTATCTTGAGAAACTAAACTATCTTGTGTTGGGATTGAATGTAAACTTTTCTGATTCTTTGTACTGGTATTGATTATATATCTAGATCCATTATCATGAGAAACTAAACTATCTTGTGTTGGGATTGAATGTAAACTTTTTTGATTCTCTGTACTGGTATTGATTATACACACACACACACACGCACGCACGCACGCACACACACACACACACACACACACACACACACACACATATATATATATATATATATATATATATATATATATACACACACACACACTACCTCATCCCTCCACCTCCTTTCATTCCTTCTTCTACTCCTCTTCTTTTTGTGGATCATATTTCAACATATTGGACAAAAATTTTAGTGCTAAATTTTCCAACTGATTTTGCCAACAAAATTTTCATCGGTAATCAAAATTTTATTTTGTCAACATGCATTAAGAAATTAATTAATAAACATATTTTGTTAGATTGAATGGAAAATTTGACACCCAATTTAGAGATAATTTTTTTTGTCATTAACCACAATTTTATTTTACCATTAAATCTTTGCTGATAGAATTATAGTGCCTTTTTAATGATAAAATTTACAAACAAAGAAATTTGCCAGAATAATTTTAAATTATTTACGAATTTTATCGACGAATATTTTTCATCAGTAATTAAAATTCTAATCTAACAAGGGATAATATGAACATATTTATTTTTATATATAAAATCTGTTACTAAATGTTATTTTACCAACAAATTTATGTCCATTTATAAAATTTTCGTTAGTAATTAAAGAATTTCTTGTAATATGATGTAGGTTAAAAAGACTATAACAAAAATGAATTGAGAAATAATTTTGACCCACATCAATAAATAAATAATTTCAAGAACAAAAAAGTAATCGATATAAATGTTAACTAAAAAACACTCCACCAAAAAAAGTAGTCTTATTGGTATCCGGTGTCCATAAAAAGAAAGCTCATCTAACATTTGTTAAGAATATATTCGCCAATATTGTTTAAAAGGAAATCTTAATTCACATTAATCAAGAAATAAGCATGACCTATACTCTGATCAATGTTTGGTGAAAACAAACCCCTGATTATCATGAATTGAAAATAATATTTATTGATATTAACTATAATAATTATGTTTAATACTGATCGGAAAATATAATTATCTTGAAAAAAACTCGTCAGTTTTAAAAAAAATATTAACTTATATTAACGAAAAAAATTAAAATAATGATTGAAAATAATCATAATTAATTTGAACTTGAAAAAGAAAACTCTATCAATAAAAAAATAATATCAAGACAATGGTGTTAAACTAGAAAGAAAAATAAAATAAAAAAAGACATGGATTTGATAGGAAAAAATACAAAAAAAAAAATCAAAATCTTATTTAAGTATAATTTAAAATGATCTAATCTTAAATAATCAAATCTTTCTAATTTCAATTTACTTTAAAACTATTTATCCAAATAAATTATTTCGTCATAAAAGATTTTAAATTTTTTAATTAAAATGAAAGACTTTTCTAAAAGTTTCTCATTTAAACACAAAATGAAGGAGAAAATAAAATGTTTTTGGGTTAAATATGGTTTTAATCCCTCAAGTTTCAGTGAAATTTGAAATTAGTCCCTCATCAATTTAGTCCTTCATATATCAAAATGCGTGAATTTAGTCATTTTAACCAAATTTTGTTAAGTTTATCTACCGTTTCAAGCGCATTTCATGATAGTATTTAAATTATTTATACTGTTTGACACATTTTTGCTTTAATGTTAACTTAAATACTATCATGAAATGTGCTTGAAACGTTAGATAAACTTAACAAAATTTGGTTTAAATGACTAAATTCACGCATTTTGAAAGATGATGGACTAAATTGGTATAAAGTTTTAATGAGGGACTAATTCTAAAATTCACTGAACTTGAGGGACCAAAAACATATTTAACCCAATGTTTTTGAACAGCGATGGGAATGATCCACGAATGCAGGGGCAAGCAATGAGATGAGAGTTTCTATTTTCCAATTTTACATTTTTAGGTCAAACCATCAATTAAAAAAAAAAAATCCTATAAAAAATCATGCATGATGTATTAGCCTTAAATACAACAGTTTTGTCTTGTATATGCTAAAAAATTGCATCTGCTTTAGTAGGTTAATTTATATTAATACACATGTTAGCAAAACCTTTGGGTCTCTATAAAATATCAAATTAGTCAAAGTAATATTTGAAAGACAAAAATAATATGACAGTTAATTTTTAACGAGTTAAAAGATCAATTAATTTAGTTTTGAGAAAACATGATAGAAAATTATTCTTTGTAGTGCAAAATTGATGTTCTATAATTATATTTACAACAAGTGTTTCAAATAAAAACAACTCTTAATATGAACAACCGTTGTAACAATCAAATTAACACTAAAAATAAGAAAGAATCAGATCAAAACCAAATTAAAATTAATTCGTGCATAGTTCTTTTCACTTGATATTTTGTTTTGCTAACACGAAAACAAGTATAAAAATAAGTGTAATTGTATTAGAGGAGGGTAAGGGAAAGAGAAGAAAGACACAATTTTCTTTAATTGAGTTCTGATCTTATCCCTTTATAATTTTTAATCTTAATTTAATAGTTATATTTGTTTGTTCTAATTTATCATTTTAAGATTTGTTTTTCATTTAAAACATCCATTTAATTACATATTCAATAAATATATATAAAAGGTATATTTATCAAGGGTTAAATTATAGTTTTATATGAATTTTTTGTTTCAAATTTTGTTAAAATGGGATAGTAAAAAAATTAAGTTATTTAAATTTTAGTATATCCAAAAAAAAATATTATGTTAATTTGATATATAAATAATTTTATATTAATATCTATTTTTATATACTGATTTATGAAAGAATAATCCGATTGAATTGAATATTAATGTATTAAAGTTAGCAATTTCTTTATTCTTTTCCGGAAAGTTTCAAATTAAAAAGTAAAAGCCTTTGGGAAACGGGCTATTTACAAGCCCACCCGATTTGGGCCATTTGGGCCAAGGAGCTACAGGCCCAATCGGGGGCTTCTCCATTTCGAAGCCACGCACGCTCTCATTTCTCTGTGAGACTCGAACAGCAGCATCGTGTTTGGAGACATTGGGGAAGAGTGAGATCGTAAGTGAAGATGTTTCTACGTGCGGTGGCGCGGCCGTTGATGGCGAAGGTTAAGGCTTCCACGGGGATCGTGGGGCTGGAGGTGGTGCCGAACGCGAGGGAGGTGCTGATCGGACTCTACAGCAAGACGCTGAAGGAGATCCAGAAGGTTCCAGAAGACGAGGGTTACCGCAAGGCGGTGGAGAGCTTCACGAAACACCGGTTGGGCGTGTGCAAAGAGGAGGAGGACTGGGAAGCCATCGAGAAACGGCTCGGTTGCGGCCAGGTCGAGGAACTCATCGAAGAGGCTCAGGATGAGCTCAAGCTCATTTCCTATATGATCGGTATTCTCCATTGCTTCTTCCTTTTTATTTAATTTTCTTTAAATATTTTGTTATGAATTTCCCGTTGAGTGGTTTGGTGGATGATCCTGTGTGGGTTGTGAAATCAATTAATCTAATGGTAGAGTAATCTGGATTCGACTTTTGTATTTTTTTTTTGTCGGTTTTAATTGGCAATTTCAATTTCGTCGTGATCCTTGATATTGCATAGAATTGCTAAAAATGCGGCTTTTGCGGTAGCAAATGTGGTCGTGCAAATGATGAATTTCTTAGGTTTAGTTAAAATTTTTGTTCTATGAAATGACCGCTGGCAGGTCATCTAAGGTTACTGTTGATTTTTGTGATAAGAGTATGACCATACTAAATCCTTTGGACTTGTATTATTCTCACAGTTTCTGATTAGGATCTTGATCTTGTGTTAAAACCTTTGCATTGCTTTACAGATTTTCAAATACTTGTTCAAACATTATCATCAGTGACATTTTAATAGTAATTGTGCTGTGTTATGCTATCCTGCTCAAACATTTTGGATTGAGTCAGAGGTACGATAAAGATAGTAAATGCAATGTGAAAGTCAGTTAGTTCTCCATCAGTCATGTTTATCACCAACATTATGCAAAATTCCGTAACATAGCTCTATCAAAGCCGTCTATACTATACATTATGCTCTCTCCCAGGCCAATCAGAGTTTGAACTAAATGAAGGGGAGCAAAACTCCTTTGAATATATATTCTCCTGTACATGCAATTTTCTAACAAATACATTTTCAAGCCTAGCAATTGTTCTGCAACCACTTCCTCATTTTTGTTACTTTTCACTGCCCATGAGAATTTTTTAGCCTGTTCAAACTATGAATGTGTAGTTACATCTTGTGAGCATTCCATTTTTTTATCCACAATCTGTACCTATTGTGCACAATATTTATGAATATCTGTACAATGCCGAAGTTGGAAATTTACCAATCTAGTGCAATTTGGAATGGTTAATTTTTTTTAAACTTATAAAGGTGGGTACCTTCGTACTTTTTTAAAAATTTACCTATTTTGGTTATTTTGTTTCCAAATTGCACCAATATAGTAAAAATCCCGCCAAAGTAATGGGTAATACTTAAATAATTCATAATACATTTAGAGAATATTAATTGTATTGGGTAGAGTTCAAGCATTAACTTTGGGGCATTTTTTTCAAATGTAATGCAATCTTAACTGGATGAAAGAAAGTTGACAGGAAAGAGAATCTTATATCATTGCAACATTTGGGAGGGGATAGTGATAAGTGGAAGGGAGATACTTTACCTTAGCTGAGCTTTTTCTTCCTAGGAAATTGCACTAAGTTTCATTTCTGTGTAAGAATAATTAGCTATTGATTGCAAAGGATGAATATACTCTAGTTTCATATAAACGTTTGAACTTTTGTTAGAGATTGATATCAATTTTCGGTTGATTTTGTTGCTTAAAAGTGGATGAGTCAAATTATTGTGTGGAACAAAGTTGCATGTACATTTCATCTCCTGATTTACTTATCCCATTATGATATATTATAGGGTCACTATATCCTCTGTTATCCTTTAACCTATTTATTTCCTAGGCTGGTCATGGTTGTAAACTATTTCCTATACAACTTGTAAACTATAAGAGCATTTAGTATATAATGCAGCTCGGTCAATATTGGTCCTGATGGTCCTGAATATATTTCACTTAAGATCATGTGCATGAGAAATTCCTTAATTTTTAAGCATCTAAACTTATGGTCTTTATAGCTTACAAATCTAAGTGTAGTTAGCCTTGATTTTTTTGTACATGGTTATTGAATTGAGATTTGAATCGTGATTATTTTGTTACAAAATTTTTTGTATGTCTTGGTGTGACAACTTGGTCTGAAATAGGTTGAGTAGTAATTTTAGTGCTCTTTGTCCACATGTGTATACTGTGTATATGAAAGGGGATTTTACCTTGGTTAGGGTATTTTGAATTTTGCTAATCCAGGTTGTTCGCATTATGAATTTGGCAGTTGTTGGCTTTTCCTTTTATCACAAATGCAGCCTAGTTCCAAAGTCTTTTGTTATTTCTTGACAATGGTTTTAACTTTGACTCTTCCTTGCTTTAATTCAAATCTACATTTTTTCTGTATCTCCTAATTTTTGCTGTTTTATAATCATTCTTCTCACTATATAACAAAAATTAACTTGCCGTTTCAAGTTTCATTATTTTTACTTTAAACCAGACATTGAACTAAAATTTTCGTCATGGAATAATGAAAAAGTATAATTATTTTGGAATTCTTTGACAACATTGTTTTCACTCTTATTCAAATTTTTGAGAATGGGAACCCAAGTAAAAACAAAATAACATTTTTGCATGTAAAAGTGAATACGAAAGAATATGTTCTGCATTCAAACAAATATTTATGACTTAGTCTCTATATGTATTATGAATCTCAATTTTGTTCATGCATGTGCAAATTTATTATTTATTTGAAGAATTTGAAATTCTTTGAAGGAAAATGACTTGTCTATGTGAGAAAATTAAAATAAAATTGAAATTGAAGAATTTTAAGAAAGTATATTAAATAACTAAAATAATAGAATTTGAAATTCACTCAAAAAATAAGAAAATTGAAATTTTAGAAGTTGTGGAATTTATCATTGGTTAGGATGAAAAAGTGCATAGGTCCAAAAAGTCGACACATTTCAACCTTTAAGTCGAAGAGGTTGAGCCGAGTCGAGCCGAGTCGAGCCGAGTCGAGCCTAGTCGAGTCCAAGTCGGGTCTAGGTCGAAGGTTGAGTAGAATTTGGGTAGAAGGTGAAGTCGAGTCAGGCCCGATCTAAAGTCATGTTGAGTTGGCCTGGACCGAAGGTTGAGCTGAGTCCACACGATTGAAGGTCATGCCGAGTCAGCACAATCGAAGGTTGTGCCAAGTCGACCGAAGGTCGAGTCAAGTGGCTTGGACAGAAGGTTTAGCCGAGGCAAATTCTTAATCTAGTTTCTACGTGCAAAGGATCAAATTAAGAATGTGTTACACACATCCCAATTAAGAATGTTCTGCTCGTAAAACAACCAAATTAATAATGTACATGTATGAGCACCAAAATAAGATTTCGTAAGGGTATTCAGAGTGACAGAGACTAAATTGATAGTCTAAACTTAAAAGGATAAATTTAATGAGTTTTTTACATATATATAAACCAAATTTAGAACTCACAACATATATATAGATTAAATTTAAATTACATGCGTGCCTTGAAATGTTTTTGCATCAATTGATTAGAAATATGATTGATATATATTGAATGTATATCTTGGAATGCAGAGTGGGAACCGTGGGGTGTTCCAGATGATTATGAATGTGAGGTGATTGAGAATGATGCACCTGTTCCTAAGCATGTTCCTCTCCACCGACCACCTCCTCTCCCTACAGAATTTCACAAGACACTAGAGACACTTTCGTCGCAATCAGGAAAAGATACTCCTCCTGCTACCTCTACTGAATCACCGTCCAAGACATGATTTGCACCCACTTTTGATCTTTGGTTTATCAATTTGACCATATTTTTCTTTTCTATGTTGAACTGTTGTAGTTTGCATGAACTATTTTCAGACTTGAAGCAGTTTTTTTTGGTAGAAAAGCTGAGCTTCTAAATAACTTGAATGGTTTGGAATAACAAGTGTTTCTTGTTTCAATTTACAAGTAAATAATATTATGCATGGAATAATTTAGTTCACAGATTCTTAATTAATATTTTATTTATTTATCTGGATTACACCACTGTCGAATATGTCTACATAAATAAAGTGAAGTACTATTCCAGTGAGTCCGCAGGACGGTTTCTTTCTCCAAAGACGTTGAAACTGCATAATTAACATTTTGTCTCGTTGACCTTCTTCCAAACTGAAATTTCAAGAATTCTGTTTGGTCTATCAAAATTTTCCCATCTGAATCACACACTTACCATTACTTTATTTTTCATATGCTCAGGGATACATATCCCATTTATAACATTAAATGGCCCAGTCAGAATATTAGGTTTTCAAAAGTTTGCTTAATCACACATGAAGATGATGATAAGAAGTCATGTCAGGAGTAAGTTAGAAATCCTGCATTCTATCATCAACCCCTCCATCATTCTACTTTTGCGATTTCTTGGTTTTAAAACATCCCAAATTTAATATAAATTTCCATTATTATATACATTATGCGATGTTTGTTTGACATAACTCGCACATCCTTGGCAATATATTTCTCTACTTTACTTTCTATTCTCAACTCTGAACTTATTCTATAATTTCATTTGCAACACACCCTTATTTTATATTCAATATTTAAGATGTCTTGAATTTAAAATGACTATTTTTCATTTTAGTTTTTGATCAACTATATGTATATAGTAAATATTTAATCTCTATAAATAAGTTTAAAACGGTGGTCATCACGTTATACGTATAAAATTTCTCCATAAAGTGTTTTACAAAATTGGCAACAAAAGCACTCTTCAAGATGATGAAACTTTCCTTAAGCAAATATATGAAATGTAATTAACTAAAAAATATGTCAGACCGAAGTTTGGATTATAAGAAAAGTAAGAGTGAATTATTAATAAAATGTATGATAATTTATATTTCACTACAAAAGCACAATGCTTAATGACGTTTATAATTTAATAAAAAGTAAAACTTCAAACAATAAGAACATGCAGACTATAGTTTCCAATTGACAGTGAAGATGTTTTTTTATCAGCATACTAAGGGAATTTGAAGAAACCATTGGCTTGAAAGATGGAGTCGTACAAGAGGATGGATTCCAAGTGCCTGAAAATTGAAAAATAAAATGCAACGAATGTTAGTTATTCGAAATGTGTACATTAAAATAAACAAAATTCCCATTCTTATTCACTAGAAAAATATAGTTGATATGTTTAAAATTTGGAGTAATAAAAAAAAAAATCAAGTTAATTAAAAAAAAAAAAAACTAATGATAGATAAAAAAAACTATGGAAAAGAACATGATTTCACGGTAGCAAGGGAAACCATTGTTTTTTTATAAGACCATCAAGTGTTGAACATCAATGATGTTATTGCTATTTTATTTCGTAATCATGCAAACTTTTCATTCAAATTTTGAAAAAAGGTTGTCCAGGACATAGTTTTATTATTACTTTTTAAAGTAAATAAACACTAAATGCATTCAACATTCAAACAAGCAAGAAATCATGATCTTGATTAGTTAACATGCATGTTTACACATTTAATTGCTCTTGCGCAATAAATCTTATGTCTTTGACATAACTAGTTTCAAAACTAACTAATTGAATTGTAAAGATTGGTTCAATATTTAACATACAAATTATACGTTAGTTTTATTTTAATTAATTAAATGTTGTAGAAATAATAAAAAAGATATATGATAATGCACATATAATATACAAAGAGAGCATAATTATATAATATTATAATATTATTACCTGCTAATCTTTCTCGAGCTTAAGCACTCTAGCAAAGATTGCTATCTTGACATGAACATTGTCTTCTAAATTATTTAAGAAGTTGAAATATGCACGTTGCCATGAACGTTTCAATAAGAGCGAGCCAAATACCATCCAAAAGCTTATAATAAATCCAATTGCCATACTTATAAAAAAGTCATTATTGAACAACGAATATTCATCTTTATCTTTATGAACTTTAACATTTGGTTCTTGTGTTGACCCACCTTCAATACATAATTTCTCAAGTGGTGGTCCACAAAGATCAAGATTATCTTCATAAGTGGATGTACTAAAACTTTGTAATTGTGTACCTGTTGGGATTTCTCCAATTAGATGGTTATGTGATAGATCTAGCACACCAAGTCCATAAATTTGAGCAAGACTTGAAGGAATTGAACCAACAAGTAGGTTTCTTGACAAATCAAGAAAATCAAGTGATGCTAGCTTTCCAATGTTTGAAGGAATTTTTCCAATCAAATTGTTTCTCGATAAATTCAATGAAATCAATCCACTTAATTTCTCTATTTCTACAGGAATTTCTTCTGAGAAATGATTACTTGAGAGATCAATGCTTTTTAAAAGTGACAAACCTTCATTCATAAAAATATGTTTTGAACCTTTCCATGTCAACCATGCATTTAAGTCAAATGACATGCTTTGGTTAAACCAATATGAATGACTTTCATAATATATGGAAGATGTTAATTTAGCCATTGAAGTAAGGTTCTTTATGCATTTAGGAATTTTTCCAGATAAGTTGTTTATTGAGAAATCTAAGAGATGAAGGTTTCTTAGACAACAAACCTTAAATGGTAAACTCCCAAAGAATTGATTCTTTCTCAAACTTAAAAATTTCAAATCTTCCTTTGTTCCAATCCAATCAGGGATAGATCCCGATAATTTATTTTCTGACATATCAAGCATTACTAGATTTGTGCAATTTCTTATGGACAAAGGGATTCCTTCTACTAAATTGTTGTTACTCAACAACAATGCTTCAAGATTAAGAAGCCATCCCATTGAAGTAGGAATTTTTCCTCAAAAGTTATTATGACTCAAATCTAAATAAACTAGTGAGCTCATTTGTCTCCAACAATCTGGGATATCTCCGGATAAATGATTATACGAAATGTCTAATTGTTCTTGAATTGAAATTGTACCATCTCTACATAAAAATGAAAGATGATTTGAAAATTTATTTTTTGATAAATCAAGAATATGAGAATTCCGTAGAAATAGAGGAATAGAACCTTCAAATTGATTTGATCCAAGTAACATGGATGTAGAAACATATGTTGATGAAACATTTGGAATTGTACCTTGTAGATTATTGTTTGAAATATCCATTGTCATCACTTTTTGTAGAGGTAATTTAGCCCAAAACCATTCAGGAATAATATCTGATATTGTAGCATTTGAAATGTCAATATTAACAAATTTTTCTTGCGACTCCAACCATTTGGGAAATGTTGGACCTAGCTTGCAAGATCCCAATTCTATTGTTAACAATTGAAAAGGTGGGACCCAGTTTTGGGTAAATGCCAAGCGCAATGAGTTGTTAGATAAGCCCAAATGTTGTAACTTAGACATATTAGCAAAGTGGTAGTCAGTCAACACACCCTTTAAAGAATTTGAATCCATGTACAGGCACTCCAATGTAGGTGGAAATTGAATCTCCTTAGGAATCTCTCCATTTATCTTATTGTGGCTAAGATATAATGTTTTCATAGATGTGAATATGGAGAAGTCGGGTAAGGTGCCATTGATTTGATTGCCACTTAGACTTAATTGTTCCAATGAATATCTAGCACATCCAGACAATGTGAGAAATTATCATCGGAAGCTCATCACTTAAGTTATTATCGGACATGTCCAAGGAGAGTAATGAACATGCATCCCCAAATGATTTTGGAATTCCACCTTCTAATGAACTTGAGCTGATTGACAAACTCTCCAAAGTAGATGGTAACTTTACACCTTCAGGTATCCTTCCACTTAACCGATTTGAATCAAGAAACAATGTTTTCAAAGAGGTGAATACTGAAATGTCAGACAAAGTGCCAGTGATCCGATTATCTCCCAAATTCAAATCTTGCAATGAGTGTTTAATGCAACCACTGGACAAATTACCAAGAATGTAGGGAAGGTGTTCAGGCAAATAGTTTGAAGCCATGTTTAGAGATTGTAAGGTGCATATATTTGTGAAAGATTTAAAATCCATGACCTTGAAATTATTATGAGAGAGGTCAAGATGCCTAAGCGAATTCTTGAGCGTGCCAAAATGACTTGATGTGGAACTTTCTAAGAAGTTACCCTGAAGGTTAAGGTCAATAAGGTTGGAAGTGATGTTTGACACCCACTGGAATACCATTGGTGACGTTAAGGTGTTCCAACTAAGATCAAGGACAGAGAGGGAAGTAGAAGAATTGAACTTAGACGGTTTGGATGAGAGAATGAAATGATCGGAAAGACTACCATCAACTAAACTTAGTTGTCTTAGTTTGGGTAGCTTGGCAATCACTTGCAGCCAATTATTAGAACGATCAAGAATCGATACACCTATCAAGGAAAAATGGGTTAAAAAAGGGAGATTTGAGAGCCACTGACCTCCATCTTCAATTTTTATACCTTCTCCTCCAAGATAGAGCTGTTCCAACTTGGTGAGATTTCCAAGTTCGGACGGTATATTTCCTTCAAAATTATAGCAGTTGAGACCAAGATGTTGTAATTGGGAGAGATTTCCAAGATAAGATGGTATATTTCCTTCAAGATAATTGTACCCAAGATCAAGATGTTGCAACTGGGAGAGATTTTCAAACTCACGAGGAATTGAACCGTTCAGATAATTCGAAGCAAGATTTAAGTATTTCAAATGAGAAAGAGAGCCTAACTGCCTTGGAATTTCTCCATGAAAACTACATGAAGAGAGATCAAGGTATTTCAAGTTTTTGAGAGAACCAAGAAACTCTGGGATTCTTTGATATCGAAAAGAATTGAAACTGAGGTTCAAATATTGTAATTGTGGCAACTCCATCAACGACTTGTGGATCTCTCCGCTCATATATTTATAAGAGAGTTTATCATAGACATATTCTCCGAATTCAACATCAACACGAATCTCGCCGGGAAGGTGGAGGCTTAGAATATGATCGGTGAGATTGGTGCAGCGAATCCCCTCCCATTGGCAGCAGTGAGGAGTGGTCCAAGAAGAGAGCATGCCGAAGTCATCAACAATGGCAGCCTTGAATTGAAGCAGTGCTTCCCTCTCCTCTGGAATGCATCTCATTTTCTGTTCACCGTGAACAACCTGCGACACCACACACAGCAGAAACATCATCAATCTTAGACCAACCGGATTCTTCATTGACGTTGTTGTGGGCGTTATCATCACACACAAAAATTGATAGATAAAATGCACTGAGTTCTAAAACTGGATTGGTATTGGTGACTTGAGCACCGACAATTGCCAAAATATATAATTTTAAAATTCTACTTTTGTAATATATAAATTATATATCACCAAGTTGCGGATACTCAATTAATTGCTGCTGATACTCAATTGATATATTAAAAGCACACAATTACGTTTTTAATATGAAAGTTTTAATTTTAAGGTTTGGATAAACAACACGTGTCTAATATTAGAAATTGTCACATATATTTATTAAAAAAAGTAAAACATATAATTCAACTCAAAAGAATTTTTTTATCTTTTACCTTTATTTTATAAGTTTAAAATTCTTAGTCTTCAAGACTAATATCATACCTTAATAATAATAATAATATTATTATTATTATTATACCTATCCCGTCCAACAAATATATTATTTACCTTGTATTTGGATAAATGATTTCAATAGTTTTAAAAAAATTGAAATACCTAGTAATTAAATTATCTTAATTTTTTAAATAATTATTGGATGAAGTAAATGAAATATTTTACATTTCAATTTTATTGTTTGGATAAAGCAATTTAATTTCTAATTTATAGTAAATTCAACTCTAGTTTTGAATCTAACTTAACTTAGCTCGACCACAGCTGGTTTGACCTAGGTCGATTCGAATTGATTCTACCTCACTCGATTCGAATTGATTTAGCCCAAGTTAATTTGACTCAACCTACAACTAAGTTAGATTAGTTTAAACCTTATGTCAAGGATAACTCAATTCGACCTTCAGCCTTTGTCAACCTAGCTCAAACTTCAGCAACAACCAACTCAGCTCAAAACCATCTCGTTTAGACCTTTGGTCCGGGTTGACTTGACTTGACCATATTGGTCTGAACCGACTTGGCTCAACTTTTGACACGGGCGACTAGGCTCGACCTTTAACCTAGATCAACTCGGTTCAGATCCATCTCGTCTCAAGGTCGACCCAACTTGATCTTCGACCAGAGTCGACTTGGTCTAGAGCCATCTCGTTACGGCCTTCAACCAAAGTCGACTCTGCTCGACCTTTGGCCTGGGTCAACTTTGCTTGGCCTTCAGTTTGGGCTAGCTCGGCTCAACTCGACCTTCAACCGAGCCAACTCTGCTGGACCTTCAGCATGGGCCGACTCGACTCGACTTTTTTGACTTGTGGACTTTTTTTGTTCTGAGCAATGAACGATCCCACAAGTTGAGAAATTTCAAATTCTACTATTTTATTTATTTGAAATACCTTTTTAAAATTTCTTAATTTCAATTTTCTTTTAATTTTCTCATCAAAACATGTCAATTTTCTTGAAGAATTTCAAATTCTCTAAATAAATGAATTACTCTATTAAATTACTTCATCCAAACACACCATAAAGTGTTTGGTTGAACAAGGCTCAATTAGCATTATTAGTCCTAAATTGGCTAAATAATATTAATAGATATATTTGTTAGTGTAGTTATCGTGTATTAACAGAATACATGGTCAAATCTGGGTAGTTTGATTAATATCCTTTTATATCATATATCAACAGAAATGGTTAACCTAGTCAAAAAATATATTATTATTATCATGTTGATTTATCATAAAAATGGTTAGTTTTTAGGGTTAAATATGTTTTTGGTCTCTTAATTTTCAATGAAAATTGCAATTAATTTCTTTTCAAAACGTTGATCCAATTTAGTCTTTCAACTTTAGAAATGTGTGACTGTAGTTCTTTTAAGCAAATTTTTTTAAGTTTATTTAACGTTTAACGTGGTTTTTGACTAATACCAAAGCATAAATATATCAAATGGTGTAAACAACTCAAATATTACCATAAAACACGTTAGAATAAAGTCATGTAGTGTAATGTTTGAACTAAAAGCATCACTTGAGTTTTATATATGATTTTTAGTGTAATGTTTGAATAAAAAATTACAAACAACAAAATGTAACGTCCCATTTAATTACTAAACGAAATTAAAGGAAACGTCACGCGATAAAAGTATAGCAGTGTAGTCTTGGGGTCCTTAACACAACCCCTACAAAAGCCGGGCACATCACGATGCCAAAGGAAAGCTGAAAGCACAACTAACAAAGAATGTAGAGTAGGAAAACACGTAAAACGATACAAGGGCCGTAGCCCTAGAGATAACATGAATAAAATAACTCTAGCCCCGATGGCTAAGCAGCGGGATCGCCATTCCCTTGTCGACCACGAGAACCTCGCCCATCTGCTCCCATCAATCAAATTGATGATCATCGCAAGAAAGAACAGCCACATACAATACAACCATGCAACAAAACGGGTAAGGTAGAGCCAACACATAATCATCATACAGTCAAATACATCATCATCATCCCATATCCATATAGCAACCAAACATGTTACGACTCTTCATTCAATACACTACGACTCGACTCGACTCATCCGGATACGTATAACTTGGTCGGATTCAGCGGATGCTTGCACTTGTGGTGGATACCTCTGCTCGACCCTGAGCTGCTCATCTCCGAGCTATGTGTTACAAGTGTTACGATGAATCAAATCTCCCTCACCACAAGGTTAACCCTTAATAAATTTCAGGCCTCCTGCTACTCTCACCACAGGAGTCAGTCCGCTCTAAGTGAGACTAACTGGCCCCTTAGAGTGTCAAGATGCAGTCCTTACCTTGAATCCTTACTTAGTTATACAAATGGGGCACCACCATGGACACCCACTAACAGGGGCCATGGGATTACGTCCCGACCACTGAAGCGCAACCCTGAAAGTCTCACCTAGAGACCCCAAGGAATTATGCACTGACACAGATCGGCCTCATTCACATAACCAAAATAATAATTACCAAGCATAGATATACATCACTCGTACCAACCTTTTAAGCCAACATCTTTCGTGATCCAGGCCCCACTCATTTCCAACATCTCATAGTTTATCCATGTAATTAAGATCCAACTCATCATGTTATCATGCCACTTTAATATTATTCGTCTCATTTAATTCACATGCCGATTCTCATACCAACCCATCATCTACAATTCGTGAATCATGCCAAATATACTTCATGCTCCATTATATACATATCACTCACATACAATCATACTCAACCAAAACAGACCATTCAGGAACCAACAAACATCCAAACACAGCACTGTCTCGCCTAGCGCCTCGCTCAGGCTGAGGGGTCTCGCCCAGGCGAGACAGTCTCGCTCAGGCGAGTTCCCCCTCCGCCTAGGCGAGGGCACAAGATCAGGGGCATGAGCAACGCGGGATCTCGCTTAGGCGAGACCCCTCTCGCCTGGGCGAGTTGCCTGCTCGCTTAAAATTTTGAGCGGGACGCTTGAGCAACCTCTCGCGCAAACTGGCGTGGGCGAATCCCTGTTTGTCTCGCCTAGGCGAGACTGGCTCGCTTGGGAGAGATTAACAGGTCTCGCCACTATTTCACCCTGCAACAACCATATCTATCGAACCACCAAGCATACAAAGCATTCAATCACACCAAACCGAAGGATTTATCCATAAAATCAGTAACTAACTCAAGAACAGCCAAAATAACACCAAAAGACTGGAACCCTAACTTCCCGTACCTGGAAATAGGTTCGTACAGGACGTTCGATGCGTAACCAAGGTGCACAGCAGCTCTAGAACTCACTAAGGAGCTGAAAACAGAAATTGCACGGAACAAGGGCAGATTAGTACCAAACCCTGACTGCGAAAAATACAAGGGGAAGCAAAAAGGGAACTCCGATGATCTAGAGGGGTACTTACGTGGAGTAGAAACTGATTCGGAGCTAGCTCGAGAGACTTGGGGAGGAACCCTAGCAGAGCTCTAGTGCGAAAGGGGAAGGTGACGGCTGCTGAGTTTCTGCAAGAGTGAGAGTGAGAGTGGAATTAGGACAGACCTAAGAGCTTTATACGTTGGGCCGACCTTAGGCCCACTTACAAAGACAACCCACTAATCTATAAGGCAGAAAATATAAAAGGGCCTTACACAGAACATCTTAAATAGTGAATTACTCAAATCATTAAAAGAAATAAGAAAATCTAATACTATTTTATTTATCATGTACACTAAATAAAAAGAACATAAAAAGGATTGGAGCAAATCCTAATCCAGAAGCATCATCACGTCAAACAATAAATGTGGAAATTGTATAGTGGGATGATCCCGTATACCACTTTTTTCAAATAATAAATGTGGTATACACTTTTTTCAAACAAAAAATAAATGACTTTGAAAATTGTCATCTAATTACAGTAAACGGAATACAAATTACAATAGAACTAACGCCGAATCTTCATAAAAGATTTTTGAGAAATTAAAATAATATATTTAAAATTTATATATTTATTATTATTGTGACTAATTTAATAAAAATAATATATAATCTAATATATTTATAATTATCAAATAAATTATATATACATAAAAAAAATGTTTATTATTTTTTCATATTTTTGAATTTATGGTAATTAAATCATAATTAAATTTTTCATTTAACTTTTTCACAAATTATTTATAAAATATTCATCTTCCATCTTATTAACGTTCATTTGATTCAAAAAGTCTTCACAAACTTTCATTTCATTGTTATGCGATGAGTAATCATATTATCATGTTTTCATCTTCACCAGCAGTCTCTCTATCAATTTTAAAAAATAAATTTATTCTTTCGTTTTTCATCAATATACCTATTTAAAAAAAAAGTTGAAGACTAAAAAATAATTTATCATAATCTAATTAAAAGTTAAGAGACATAATTACTAAAAAAACTATGATAATCAAGTTATAATTAAAAATCGACTATGAAAAATCACATAGTATATTACTTCTTCTTTTATATTAATAAAAAATAAATATACAAAAAGGTCATGAGATGAAAAATAGTACTAAATGTTAAACAAATATTTCACTATCAAGTGACACAAGAGAAAGTTACCTTATTTATTTATTTAATAATAAAAGAGAAAATATGAAAAAAATGAAGATAGAAATATTGAGTTTATGTCTAACATTTTTTAGTAACAAAAAATAAATAAACATGAGAGAAAAATACAACATATCAAAAATTCAAAAGACAATGAAAGAGAAAATAAAAAATATCTTAATAATTTTGTTTCTTTATATATTTGATTTTATATTTTATTATTTGTTATTGTACTTTATAAAATAAATAAAAAATACTTAATTTAATTTTTATTAATTTTGAATATAATATTATTTAATTCAAAAAAATACAAATAATTTAAAAAAGTTTAAAAATTTATATAATTAAAAAAGATTAAATATAAAATAATGAAAAAAATAAAATAAAAAAATTGGGGGAGAACAACACCAATGAGATCTGAGCCTAACCACATAAAACACTGACACCACTCTCAACCCAAAACCTTAAAACAATGGGTTTATGAGTCTTTATTCTTATATAGTGCTCTACTTTCTCATTTCTGGTCAATGTGGGACTTAGACTCACACTTGGATTCCTAACAATCTCCCTCTCAAGGTGAGTCCCTTCAACCACATTGGTACACTCCTCCTCCGGAAGCATTCCCAACCACGAGTACTCCTTTTCTGCCCTTTTTCGTACCGCCGTTATTCTTAACGGGCACGCTCTACCTGGAACCCTTACCTGAGACCTTTGCCAGGAAGACTTTCGATACTAGAACCATACTGCACTCGTCTGAGCCGGTATTAACCATCGGCTCTGATACCACTTGTTAGGTTTATAAGGAGGGGGTTTCACTGGGGAGAACAACACCAATGAGATCTGAGCCTAACCACATAAGACACTGATACCACTGTCAACCCAAAACCTTAAGGCAATGGGTCTTTATTTTTATATAGTGCTCTACTTTCTCATTTCTGGTCAATGTGAGACTTAGACTCACACTTGGATTCCTAACACTTCCAACCTCTGCCACTTGGAACACTATTTTATGTGAATAATTATTTTATTTGGATTGTACCATGTAAGTAAACAAAGAAAAAAAAAAAAGCTAGAAAAGACTTGGATCAATCCCATTCCAGACGTGGAAATGTTTGTGAAGTGCATTGGCCACTTCTGTGACATTCCACGAAAGAAACAAAAATACTTGCCAAAGACTTGTAAATTGTACGGTGGAGGTCCCTTGTACCAATTTTTCCGAACAAAAACAAAAATACTTTCAAAATTGTGTCCTCTCGTCATCCAAATAGAACAACGTATACGATAAGTTTCAAACTCAAACCACAATAAAACAGATTTACATCATTTTTGCTTAATGCTTTTTCTTTTCCAATTTCTGTCGCACTTGTTATAGGTGTTAATTTATTTATATTAGTTTTTGAAAACAGATTCTAAAAATAGTGTTTACTAAGTTGGTTTTAATCTATTATTAAATTGAAAATGAAATTTTTGATTAACATTGACGTTAAATCAAATATATTTTTAACATTAATTTAATTTGTATGAGTTTAACTAACACCAGTGATAGTAATTTTAAAAAAAAAATTGTACAACGGCTTCATCTTCAGAAAAATAAAATACAATAAAAAAAAGTTGTAGTGAATAAGAAAGATGATTAAATAAAGGAGATGAACAAAAAAGTATGAATGAATTGGACGAGGAAAATATGTGTGAAAATTACACAAATATTTATTTATTGAATATTTTAAAAATAATTATTTGTATTTTATTTATTTTCTTAAAAATTAATCTATATACTTTTAAAGGCGATAGTGACAAACTTAAGGATCGTTTTCATCTTCAAAGGTATTTTTTCTTTTATCACTTAAAATAAATGAATGTATTATTTTATTTTTCATCAATAATAATAATTTAAAAAAAAAAATAAAAAATAATTTATCAAAATCTAATCAAAAATTGAGAGACGTAATTACTAAAAAAGTCAGATGATTATGAAAGTCAGATAATTACTAAAAAAGTCACTTCTAAAAAATGATTATGAAAAAACATATAGTACCTAACTTTTCTTTTTATATTTATAAAAAAATAAATATACAAAAAAAATCATAAGATGAAAAAAAAATATCAAACTAATATTTGTCTATCAAGAGAAATGAGAAAATTATCTTTTTTTTTATCTTAGAAAAGAATGGATGAAAACTTTATGTCTATCTTTCTATTTATTTTTTTTAAAACAAAAAAGAGATACAAGAATAATAAATGAACAATACAATACGTGAAAAAAGTCAGATGAAAAAAAACAAAAAAAATATCTCAATAAATTTTATTATTCTTTATTATATTTAATTTTTAATTTTAAAAAGTGAAAAAATCTTGGGGGCCATGCCCCCTCGGACCTTCTAAGGTCCGCCACTGGTTTCAAAACAAAATTATCTTACGAAGTGCATTGGCCTCTTCTGTGACCAGCGCAATCACATTCCAGACGTGGAAATTTTTATGAAGTGCATTGGCATCTTCTGTGACATTCCACGAAAGAAACAAAAAGACTTGGAAAAGACTTGTAAATTGTACAGTTGAATGGTCCCTTATACCAAATTTTCCGAACAAAACAAAAAAACTTTCAAAATTATGTTATCTCATTATCCAAATAGAACCACGTATACGATACATTTCATTCAAACTACAATAAAACAAAAATAGATTTAGCATCAATTTTTGCTTAATGTTTTTTTTTGTCGAATTTATGTCGTACTTGTTATAGGCGTTAATTTATTTATATTATTTTTTCGAAAACAGATTCTAAATAGTGTTGATTAAGTTGGTGTTAATTTGTCCCTAAATTTAAAATTAAATTTTTAATTAAAAAAGATTAGTATTGGCTTAACCAACTTTAATATGTTTCTATTTTAAAATTTATTTAATTTAGCATTAATGTTAAATTAAATATATTTTTAATATTAATTTAATTTGCATAAGTTTAGTTGACAACAGTGATAGTAATTTAAAAGTTTTTCTGTATAACACCTTCCTCTCCAGAAAAATAAAATACAATTGGAAAAAAAATTGTACTGGATGTAGGAAATGAATGAGGAGAAAAATATAAATAAAACGAAAGAGATAAGTAAATGAAGCACATAAATGTGATAAGATTTATGATCACTATATCCTTTGTTAAACTTTTACCTATTTATGTGTATGGACCCATTTCTTTGGTGGGTGTGTATACAATATAATAGCTAAAATATTTCATTACAAGCACAACGCTTAATAAAGTTCGTAATTTAATGAAAAGTAAAACTTCAAACAATCAAAGGATGCACACTACTTTCCCAATTCACAGTGAAGATTTTTTTTATGAGCAGTAAGGGAATTTGAAGAAACCATTGCCTTGTCCAATCATTAACAAAATGTTGGAGTCACCAAAGAGAATCCTTCTTCAAGGGCCTGAAAATTGAAAAATAAAATACAATGTTACTTCTCTTAAATGTGTATATTAAATACATAAAATTCTTATTGTTATTCACTAAAAATTATATAGTTAATATATTTAAAATTTTGAAAAAGTCATAAGAATAATAATGCCAAGTTAATTTCAAAAAAAGAAAACTAATGATAGATAAAAAACATCTCATAAGTTTTACTCGGAAAAAAAAAAACTTGCAAACTTTCCATCCAAATTTGCAAAAGGTTGTCCAGGATAGAGTTTTATTGAAAAAAAAAAGTAAGAAAATAAACAATTAATCAGCATCCAAAACGAGAAAGAAGTTACGATTTTCATTAATTAACATGTTATATTTACACATTTAAGTTTTATTAAGCAATAAATGTCAAGTCTTTGACATAATTATTTCAAAATCAACTCTTTGTATTTCAAAAAATTAGTTCAATATTTAATATAGATCATGATACTTTGACCCATTTTTTTACCCACTTTTAACCTACCACTTCAATCACCCTTCAATTATCTATTTTAATTTTTTTTAGTGGAGTGATGTGATGATCTGAGGGTAATTGGAGTAGTAGGTTTAAAGTGGGTCAAAATATCATTATCCATTTAATATAATGATTTTTTGTTATCCGTGAAATTTGTAAAAGAAATTAAAAAAAAAACATGATAAAGGAGAATTAAAACGAGAAAAGTAAACACATTATGTAAGGAATATAATATATTGATCAATTAAATTTTACTCACCTTAAATATTTTTTCTGAAAATGGCTACTTTGACAAGAATGTTATCGGTTAACTTATTCAAGAAGTTGAAATAAGAATGTCGCCAAGAACGCTTGAATAAGATTGAGCCAAATACCGTCCAGAAACTTAGAGCAAATCCAATTGCCATACTTGTGAAAAAATCATTATTAAAAAAAGAATATTCATCTTTATAAACTTTAACATTTGGTTCTTGTGTTAGCTTCCCATCAATACACAGTCTTTCAAGTGGCGGTCCACAAAGATCGAAATTATTTTCATAGCTAGATTTATTGAAACTCTGTAGTTGTGTACCAGTAGGAATTTTTCCACTTAAATGGTTATGAGACAAATCTAGCACACCAAGTCCATAAAGTTGAGCAAGACTTGGAGGAATTGAACCTACAAGCCAATTTCTTGACAAATCCAGAGAATTGAGTGATGCTAACTTTCCTATGTTTGAAGGAATTTTTCCAATCAAATTGTTTCTTGATAAGTTCAATGAGATCAATCCCGATAATTTTTCTATTTCTACAGGAATTTCTCCTGAGAAGTGATTGCTTGAAAGATCAATGAGTTTCAAAAGTGACAAACCTTTATTCATAAACATTTGTTCTAAACCTTTCCATGTCAACAGTGCACTCAAATCATATGTCATGCTGGTATCAAAAACACCAATCTTGAAAAAATATGAATGATATCCATAATCTATTGAAGACGGCGTTTGAGTCATTGAAGTAAGGTCTTTTATGCATTTAGGAATTTTTCCAGATAAGTTGTTTATTGAGAGATCCAAGACTTGAATGCTTCTTAGGCAACAAACCTCTAAAGGTAAACTCCCAAAGAATTGATTCTTTCCCAAACTTAATATTTGCAATTCTTCTTTTGTCCCAATCCAATCAGGTATAGATCCTGATAATTTGTTCTCTGACATATCAAGCATTACTAGTTCTGTACAATTCCTCAAAGAGAAAGGGATTCCTTCTACTAAATTGTTGTTTCTCAAGAACAATGCTTGAAGATCAAGAAGTGATCCCATTGACATAGGAATCTTTCCTGAAAAGTTGTTGTGACTCAAATCCAAATAAACTAGTTTGTTCAATTGCCTCCAACAATCTGGGATATGCCCAAATAACTTATTGTATGAAAGGTCTAAATAGAACAAAGTTTGAATGGTATCATCTCTACATAAAAAAGAAAGAGGATCTGAGAATTTATTTTTTGATAAATCAAGAATTTTTGAATTTCCTAGAAATTGAGGAATAGAACCTTCAAATTGATTTGATTCAAGGGACATGGAATCAGAAAGATGAGTTAGTGGAAAATTTGAAATTATACCTCGTAGATTGTTGTATGAGATATTCATCGTCATTACTTGTTGCAGTGGTAATTTAGCCCAAAACCATTTGGGAACAATATCTGATATTGCAGCTTTTGAAATATCAATATAAAAATATTTGTTTTGTGTTTGCAACCATTTCGGAAATGCTGGACCTAAGTTGCAAGATCTCAACTTTATGGTGAACAACTGAAAAGGTGGAACCCAATTTTGGGTAAATGTCAAGGCCAATGAATTATCAGATAAATCCAATACATGTAATTTAGACATGTTAGTGAAATGGTAATCACTAAGCACACCTTTTAAAGAATTTGAATGCACGTCGAGTTCCTCCAATTGGTGTGGAAATTGAATATCCTTATGAATCTCTCCATTTAGCTTATTTTCAGAAAGATATAATACTTTTAAAGATGTAAATGTTGAGAAGTCAGGTAGTGTACCAGTGATTTTATTCATATGTAGATATAATTCTTGCAATGAATATCTAGCACATCCTGACAAGTAAGAAATTATCGTTGGAAGCTCAACATTCAAGTTATTAGCACTCATGTCGAATGAGTGCAAAGCACATGCATTCCCAAAAGATTTTGGAATTCCACCTTTAAAGAAATTTTCACTAATTGACAAATCCTCCAAAGTAGATGGTAACTTCACACCTTCAGGTATCCTTCCACTTAACCGATTTATCTGAAGAAACAATGTTTTCAAAGAGGAGAATACTGAAATGTCAGACAAAGTGCCAACGATGTGATTTAATGACAGGTCCAATTCTTGCAACGAGTGTCTAACGCAACCACTAGACAAATTACTAAGAATGGATGGAAGGTCTTCTGTGAACTTGTTTGAAGACAAGTATAAAGAATGTAAGGTGCATATATTTGTAAAAGATTTCAAATCTTTGGCCTTGAAATTATTAGAGGAGAGGTCAAGATGCCTAAGCGAATTCTTGACCATACCAAAATCAGTTGATGTAAAATCCTCCAAGTGGTTAGCACTAAGGTCAAGCTCAACAAGGTTGGAAGTGATGTTTGACAGCCACTGGAATACCATTGGTGACGTGAAGGTGTTCTGAGAAAGATCAAGGACAGAGAGGGAAGTAGAGAAATTCAACTTAGAAGGCTTGGATAAGAGAATGAAATGATCGGAAAGGCTACAACCAACTAAACTCAGTTCTCTTAGTTCGGGTAGCTTCACAATCACTTTTAACCAACTATAAGAACGAACAAGATTTGATACAGATTGGTATTGGTGATTTAAGCACCGTCCATAACCACACCTAGTTGTAACATTCAATGCACCCACTGATCATAAATGCCTTGTAAGTTTTCAAACTAAATCGCTATTCATTTCATACAGGTAACATTAGCGCAAAGTCAAACACGTATAAGTCAACCTTGTTTTTATTATAATATAAAGTATATTAATTAAAAAGAAAAAATATATAATTACACTACAGTGATATTTTAAATAACATGTGTCGGTAAAAAATAGGACTCTATAGTGTGGGTTAAACGAAATTTAAAACAACACAATGTATTTTTCATAATTTATGAATAAGTATAATAATATTTTGTGTTGATTAAAATGATGCTAAACACTTTCTTACATTTTCAAATAATACTCAAATTATTTACCTAAAAGTGGTTATGTTCCAAACAACTCAGTCTTAGCAAGGAGTTGAATATAAGTTATTTACCTAAGAGTGATTGTGTTTTAAACAATAAAAACATACACCCCAGTTTCCCAATTGACCGTGAAGATTATTTTTTATCAGCACACCAAGGAAAGTTGGAGTCATGAAAGAGGATGGGTATTCAAGTGCCTGAAAATTGAAAAACAAAATACAAAACAATGTTGCTTCTACGAAATGTATTAAAATAAATACAATTCTTATTGTTATTCATTGAAAAATATAGTTGATATATTTAAAATTTTGAAGTAATAAGAATAATAATGCCAAGTTAATTAAAAAAAGAAAACCTAATGATAGATAAAATCACAGAAGTTTACTCGAGAAAAAAAAAATCATGATTTCATGGTAGTTACGAAAATCATTGTTTTTATTTTTATTTTTATAAGACTATCAAGTATATATTGAACATCAGTGATTTTATTGCTATTTTATTTTCTTGTCATGCAAACTTTTCAAATTTGCAAATAAACACTAAATGCACTCAGCATCCGAACGGGAAAGAAGTTATGATCCTCATTAATTCATAAGCTATATTTACACATTTAATTATTCTTGAGCAATATTCACAATTATATTGCAAAAAATTAGTTAGTTCAATAATTAATATAATCATTATTTATTAACTTTCCTTTTTGAGAATTCAAATTTATAGAAGAAATAAAATATGATAATGTGGAAAAATAAAATAAAAAACAAACAAATTAGACAAGGAATATAATATAATGACCTATTAAATTTTAAATATATCAACTATTGCGCAGGTCGATTTTTTTGCTTAAGGTATTATTGCGCAGGTCGATTTTAAATATATCAAACAAATTAGACATTAAATAAAATAAAAAAGTGTTTGCTTAAGGTATTATTGCGCAGGTCGATTTTTTTCTGTTTTCTTTTAAACTTAGATTAAGAAAATTATTTTAATTATAATTAATTTTAAAAAATAATTTATTTATATAATTATATTTAAGTGTTATAATGGTTTATGATTATATATATATATATATAATATTTAAAAAATGATAATAATTTTTTATTATACTAATAATAAGTTTACTATTAATATTAATAATACCAATATTAAAACATTGTTCTATGATTAAAATTTATAATTAAGTTTTTGAATTATATATTGTATTAAAATGAAATGCACATACAAATATCATTATTAAAATAAAATGTAAATATATTATAAATTATGGATCTCATACAAAATAAGAATATAAAATCATTAGAATTTTTAATAAAAACATAGACATAAAAACTTAAAACAATATTTAAAATGAATTAGTCATATAGAACGATTAATCTATATATATTAAATAATAATAATAATAATAGAATCACAATAACATTAAAATAATATTAAATATTTGTTAATCCTAATAATATTAATAGTACTACAAATAATGATAATATTAATAGAACCGTATGAGCATATTGTGGTTGACATTAATATAATAGTGTAATCTCGTATTATATAATAATAATAATAATAATAATAATAATAATACAAAAAAATTAAATAATTAATCACTCGTATTTTTTTTAACGAATTAATTAAAAATAAAAAATATTATTTTACACTCATTCTAGTTTGAATACCAATACTTATAATAATAACACTAATATATTGTGTGTTATACCAATAATAATAATAATAGAATAATATAAGCATATTGTAATTGATATCAATGTAATAATGTAAACAAATTGTAGATCATGAATTCCGTACAAAATAATAATAATAATAATACTAATATGAAATAATTAAATAATTAGTCACATGTATTTTTTGAAATAAATTAAATAATAATAATAATAATAATAATATTTTACACTAATAATAATTTCAATACCAATCCTAATAATAATACTAATATATTATGTGTTATACCACTAATAATAATAATAATAATAATAATAATAATATTAGAATATTGCATATTATAAATCTCGTAAAATATAAATACAAAACAATTGAAGTTAAGCTTAAATTTTGTCAATAAACACGTAAAATATATATTCATTGTTAAGCTAAAATGTAAACATAATAATAATAATGATATAATAATGATAATAGTATAGACATAATAATAATAATACAAAGTAGTATTAATATTAATAATAATAATGATAATATTTAAATAGTTGGTGTCAAATAGTTGTTATTTAAGAACGGGATGCGAAAGTAAATTTTTCCGTCTCGAAATACCAGTATTGGTAGAGTTATTAGTTGTGTGTGCGTCAGTGTGTGATGTGGGTGGGTTAAGTGAGGTTAGTGGACTGGAGTGTGTGGTTAAGTGAATTACGTATGTGAGTTAGGGTGTGGTTAGCGCGAGTGTGTGTCCGTCAGGGTGTGATTAACGGGCTTAAGTGAGTGTTTAAGGGTGTGTGTTAATGGGCTGGAATGTAGTTAGTGAGCTGGGGCCTTCTCCTTGTATCTCCAACAGTTTTTCTTTATTTTCAAAATTTACCGTTATATCCTTATTTAAAATACGGTTAAGAGTGAGTAAAAGTGGGTAGGAACAAAAATGGATTTATTTAAAGAAAAAGACGGGAAAAAAGGGTGTGGATTGAAAAGCCTTTTTTAACCAAAATTGGGCTAACAAGCTAGGCCCAAAAATATGATTTTTCAATTTTTTTTTCATTTCTAATTAACTAATTATTTTTTTTTAATTCTCAAATTTTTTTACAAATATTAATTCAACCTTTTTTATTTATCCATTATCATGTTTCTTTATTTATTATTAATTTATTTTTTTTTCAAAAACACATTTAAGATGTCCGGACGAAATCGGGTATCGATAATGTATTCTAAAAGAGACAAACATTAACTCATAAACATTTGTTTTGCACCTTTCCATATCAACCATGCATTCAAATCATATCTCATGCTAGTTGTGTAAATACATTTGTTCAACAAATACGAATGACTTCCATAATTTGTTGAAGATGTTATTTGAGCCATTGAAGTAAGGTTATTTATGCATTTAAGAATTTTTCTAGATAAATTGTTTAGTGAGAGATCTAAGAGCTAAAGGTTTCTTAGACAACAAACCTTAAATGGTAAACTCCCAAAGAATTGATTCTTTCTCAAACTTAAAATTTGTAATTCTTTTTTTGTCCCAATCCAAGCATTACTAGCTTTGTGCAATTTCTTATGGAGAAATGGATTCCTTCTTCTAAATTGTTGTTTCTCAACAACAATGATTGAAGATCAAAAAGTCATCCCATTGAAGTAGGAATTTTTTGTGACAAGTTATTGTGACGCAAATCTAAATAAATTAGTGAATTCAATTGTTTCCAACAATCTGGGAGATCTCCACATAACCGATTATATGAAATGTCTAATTGAATTTAAATTGAAATTTTACCATTTTCACATAAAAATGAAAGAGAATTTGAGAATTTATTTTTTGATAAATCAAGAATTTCACTGCAAGAAAATTGTGATTTATCTATTGATAGTTACATAAGGATTTGAATTCATAGGTAAATTAAGTATTACGTACGAATTTTACCTACGGATATATAATATTGATTTACATATAAATGGACCAAATTGAGAAAGTAAAAATGACATAAGTAACACGTGTCATTGTCACTGTCACATCATTCTATCACTGCCACGTGACACGATGATAGCTTGACACATGACAATTTTTTTTAATTCAAAAAAAAATCAAAAAATTGAGAAATTGACACGTGACACCCCATTTAATGTTGTTACTGTACGGAAAGGACTACAATGAGATCAAATTTCCAAAATAGGGACCAAATTGAGATAAAAAAAAATAGAAGGACCAAATTGAGATTTCGTTACGAAAATAGGGACCAAAGGCATGATTAAATTTTATTTTTATTTAAACCATTTAAACATGAATTTTATCAAAATCAAATCTATCGAGATATGAATATATTTAATATATTGCATTTTACAAATCGTACAATTTTTATATTCATACAAACTAGACATAAAAGTAATTGTCCTGAATTTTGTAGTAAAATATATGTTTGAACCCACTATGTCAAACATAATTCATACATAGATGGAGAATTTTATATTTTGTAGTATATTTACTCAACTCTAGTTGAATTGTCTCTCGAAGAATTTCTTTATGCATGAAAATTGTATTTCGCTGTTTAATTGTCAAAATGTGTAATTTTAAAATCTTAATTTTTGTAATATATGAATTAAATATGACGAAGTTGCTAATAATCAATTTGTTTACCCCGTATTAAAAGCTCTCAATAGCACAAAAAGTGTTCACCGAGATAGAGATACGTAACGATATTTAGTAAAAGATATTTTTCTTATAATTCATCTCTCATTTGAAAAATTCGTCACTTAATTAACACAATAATACTCCATAGGAATGTCAAAAAAATTTGTATCAGCAGTGTGAATAAAACCGCAACGGATAGGATACCCACATATATAGATACGAGTATGAGACAAATATTTATCCAGCAGATAAGATACGGAATAACTACTAACCATAGCCTATCCGCCCCATTGACATCTCTAATGCTCAATCCTTCTTGTTGTTCCATTATGTTTACTGGAACCTACACTAATTGTTTTTTGCAGATATATGAAATATTTTTTATTAAATAATTTATTTACATCCATGTAAACTAGCGTTACTGTTTTTAATAAGTTTTATTTTTTAAAGGTTTAATATATTTTTTTTTCCTTAACTTTGGTTAAAATTATTTAATGCAATCTCCACTGGTAGAACTATGCATTGACAGAGGAGCCCATATTTATATATTTTTTTAAATTATATTTATACATTATTTATATTAAATTTATTTTATGGAAATTATAATAAAAGATAAAATAAAAAATTTAATGGAGACATTGATTTATAAAATAGATTAGGATATTTTTTGGCTATAGGATTTTTGCACCATGTAAATTATCATAAAAGTGTGTGAGGAGAAATAAATACAAAGAGATAAATTCAAAAACAGAGGTTGGGGAACACATATATTGAGATTGAAGTAATTCTCGCATGATCTCTCACAGATGATCAAGGTTAGTATATTATCTTATTATGATCTATGTATATTAGATTTATGATTCTTTCTAGGATGTTTCTCCAAATTAAGTTTATCTCAAATTAGTATGAATCCTAATTATACTTTTTCCCAAATTATTATAACCCTTAATTATGAAATTTAGGGATTTTTTGTTTTTTGTTACCTATGGTAATTTTTTTTTTAAGTTTTGAATTTATACCGTGATTTAATTAAAGTGGTATAAGTTTTGTTATGTCTTGCAGTGTAATAATTGTGATTTCTGAATATAAATTTTATCTTTTTCTAAATAGGTGAGATGTGATAAATTTATATTAGAAAGATCATGATAAAGAGTACAAAAATTGATTCTTTTTTAGAGAAGAAGGTTTGTGATAAAGATGAAAAAAAATGCATATATGTTAACTATACTTTTCATGAGAATCAAGAATTCAAGACAATAAAAATCAAATTTCTAAAGTTCCTAAAGTTATATATAATGAATTTAAAAATTCATTAGAATGCGATCCTGGAAAAACGTCTTCAAATTTGACAAAGAACTGATCTAAAATGATATTCATGGTTTGATGTCATGATATAGTAACATGATATAATAGCGAATAATAGTCATATTTTTTTAAAATTCTACTATTATGTGTGTTTGTTTTAAGTAAAGGAGAAAAAATGAAAAACTTTTTTTTTCTAACTAAAAAAAAATTATATATAACAAATTTAATTTGACACCTCTAAATTTTTTCTTCAACTTTCGTCACTGGCAATCTCTCAATTTTTTTTATTTCAATATAGTCTTCGTTTTTGTTAAAAAGAGTAAATGTGATTTTATATATATATATATATATATATATATATATATATATATATATATATATGTCTGATATCATTTATAGAGTTACAATGTAATAGTATAAATGATATATGATAGTATAAGTGACTTGTAGCATTATAAAGGGTTAAATATGATTTGTGTTTTATAACTTTTAGTGAAAATTTAAATTAGTCTCTTTTTTTTCAAAATGTTAACCTAATTTAGTCTCTCAACACTAGAAATATGTAAATTTAATCATTTTAACTAAATTTTGTTATTTTATATTCACAAAATTTACTCCGATCTACTTCTCCTCTAAAAACAATTATTAATACACCTTTTTTCTTTATGTGTGATTATGTTCAAATGATATATTCTCAATTAAATTGTTTCTACATAACACATTTTGATTACTTATATTTCCTTTTAGTATTTTTATTTATTGTTGTTTTTTTACGTGAAGTGTTTTATTATCAATTTTGAGTGTTCATTCGTGTGGACATGTAATTGATTGGGGCACAAAAAAGTTTGTTATTTATTCTTTTTTATCCTTAGTTTATTTCATTTGAACAACCTACATGTTGTTAAAACAATTTCAGTATCTCTCAACAGTTTGTGTGGTCTGATGTCTAACAAATTTTCTTAAATCTTTAACATATTTTTTTTTTACCATATTCTTAAAATGTGGTTTTTGTATGATTTCAATCAACAGTGCATCAAATTTTTCTAGTGCACAAATTTAATCTTTTTTACTTATTCTTAATATTACATTTAAATGCTTACTTTACCATGTAATAATTCTTTATATAATTATTTTTTTTCTCTAACTTGTCTGTGATAATGTAATTTTATATCTACAATTATATGAAGATATTTCATTATTATAATAAATCTTTTTTATCAGCATTTGACATAAATTAAAGTTTAAAAACATAAAATATTTATGTCAAAATTGAATTATTATTAGTTTAATTTTTCTGTGAGTGATTTAACTCAATCTTATAATCATTAGTATAAAAGTAAGAGATCTCAACATAATTAGATAAATAAAGTAAAAAATACATTTTAAAAATTTTTAAGATTTATTATTTATTTTCTTTTTAGAAATTTTCAATAATAAATTTGATTTTTATTAACTTTGTTTGATTTGTCTTTTTTTTTTCATGAGTTACCTAAATTAATCCCATAATCTTCACAACTACTAACTCTCTTTCAAAATATTTGAATTTATTTTTAAAACATTAAGAAAACATATTTGGATGTAGATAGAAATAGACTTGTCACCTAGAGAAGACCAGAGATAAGACAAAAAGTTTTATACTCATTAAATATAGGTAGGTAAATAATGAAGATTTTGAGGGTTGACATGAGATAATGAAACTTGCACATGTCTCACTTATTATCATCCCTATGAATATAATTATAGGAAAATTAATTCATCACAAGTACTTTTGTAAAGTGAAAGAAATATAATATAATATAATATAATATATATATATATATATATATATATATATATATATATATATATATATATATATATATGCAAAACTTTCAGTAAGTTGTTTATTGGAGTATTATGAGAACTACCTTGAAACTTTCATCATATATTGACTATTTAAATATTGTTTAAATAAAATAATGTTCACATAAAATTTTATAAACATAACAAAGAGCATATGAAATTGAATCTCATAAACAATTGAAAAAATATTAATATTATATTTTCTTTTTCTTAATGACTTGTTCACTTTTATTAAGATTTTTATGTTGTTTAATTTTTTTTCAAACATTACACTAAAAAAATTTAGATACTGAAAAAATTTGAAGTCAAGATACAAATTCCTAGATAATTTCATTAGCTTTTAAATATGATAAAAAAAATTGGTTGAGTTTAGATATCATTTTTACACTAAAAAAAGTTTTATAAAGTGTAAGCAAATAGAAGAACATGAAAAGATTTGAGCAATCCCATTCCGTAAGTGAAAATTTTATAAAGTGCATCTCTTATATATGATATTCCACCAAATTTTGGTCATCGCATTACAATAAACATCTAAAGTAATACAATCAACAACAAGTCTCCTCTTAAATTTCAATTTATTTAACGATCCATCACTTTTTTATTTTTTATTTTTTAAATTCATTTACATCAAAAAAATTATTTAAAATAAAATAAAATAAATAATCTATGTTCACAAATCTTACTAAATTTATTTAATTTTACACGTTCTTTTATTTCTAACTATATATAGTATTGTGTGTGAATGTTAATACATGAAGAGTCTAAGAGTCCATAAATTATCTTATACTAAAAGAATATCTTTATAATCTATTTTATACTAAAATAAACGATTATGATGACTTTTCATTACCCTACTAAAGATGTTCCCCACTATAAAACTTGATAGAAGATCATAGAGATAATCCTCCCAAATTTCCAATCTACTCTCAAGAAAATGTTGAATAAAGCACAAATTACCACGTCAAATGCCTAACTCAATATATATATATATATATATATATATATATATATATATATATATATATATATATATATATATATATATATATATATATATAAAGAAGCGCTAGAAAAATCATACATATACTTTTTTTTTCTTTTTTAACTTTTTCTAGGTGTAAAATTTATATCCCAAAGTTATATTAACTCTATCAAATTTAATTCTATCATGTTTAAAAGCTACAATTGTTTAAGAAATTGTATTTGACTTTTGTTCTTACAATACTTGGCATGTGGACCTTGTAATAAGATTTGAGTGGATTGGAGAATTCTCATGATGTTTCAAAGGACGGGAACACAAGAAAATGCCAACTTACAAAAAACTCTTTGATGTTCAAGTCAGTAAGAGAGTTTAAGTCTTTTAGGTTGAGAGAAATGAGTATGAGAGACTATATATCTTTTGGTGAAATGCTAGGTGTATTTTACTAAAAGAAAATGTCTCATTAACAACCAATTTTAATGACTAAAAGTTGTTAGTCACTATTAGATACAAATTTACAAAATAAAAAATTATTGGTTACTAAAATAGTGACTATTATGAAGAAAAAATTACAGTTGGTCACTAATGAACTAAAGACTAATTTAAAAACCAATTCTTTTGGTAGCAAAAACCTTGGTAGCTAATGTTTAGTGACTAATTTTCATTAGTAGCTAAATTTTAAAATCAATTTAGAGACCAATTATAATTTTTTATTCATAATAGTGACTATTTTAGTTACCAATAATTTTTTATTTTGTAAATTGGTATCTAAATTAGTCAGTGTAGTGACTAAAAACTTTTGATTACTAAAATTGGTTGTTAATGAGACACTTTCTTGTAGTGTTTATAGGGTTTATACACCCTTATGATTTGTGTGATAAGAGAATATCAAATAATATAAACAAATATAACAACTTACCATTTATATGTTAAATTAATGGAATAATAACAATAATGTGATAGATTACTTGATATACAAAATATTTTGTAAATATATGGCATTAAGAAATATGATGACATAATCAAACTACCGAGATTTAGTCGCATATATTATTAATATATGAATATTTGCACCAACAAATATATCTCAGATATCTTTCAACCACTTTAAGTTAGTAAAGTTGAATGTGCCTTATTCGACTGCATAACTTAGCATATTTGTTGGGTTGGATATGTACATAAGCCCCCTAAAGCTTGAAAGTTTGATTAGCCGGGTCTAATGTGGCGAATTTTTTTTTAATTAATATTATTATTTCCTACCATATACTTATAAAATTTAAGGGCAAAATCATACTTAAAATATTCACACACACACACACACACATATGTATATATATAAGTATATGTATATGTATATTTACAATATTGTATGCATCCTATATCTACACCGTTTAGTACATCTTATATTTCCTACACTAGAAGAGGAAGAAGTGTTATTTATTTAGAGTTTTCCCCTCATATACAGGTTATCAAAAGGGTGGAGGGAAAAGGTTATGGATAGGATTCACTTGGACTGTTGGGGGGTAAATAGAAGGTAACTTCGATTTGTCCTTCAATGATAATCGACGCATTTGGAGCAGAGAGAAAAGTAATAGTAAAGTTTCTCGTTCCTTGAAATGTTATAGAATTATTGACTGCATTGGTTTGCCATGCATTCCCTGGGAAAACAGCCACAATGTCGGCGAAGAAGGGATCAGACATGTTGGGAGCATTCATCTATGATAAGGTTATAAAATTTTGTTTTTTACACACAATAAAAAAAATAGGGAAGTCAGACAAATATCACAAAAAAATAGCATATCATAATAAAATAAAATGAAATGAAAGTTCTCCCAAATCCATAAAACTGGATTTTTATTATACTTTTATAAAGATATTGATTAATTTTGTAGTGACTAGTCAGGACAAATAAGCTCATGGCCAACAAGGTAACTCAAGAACATCTCATCTTGAGTAATACTAACTCTTTTAAATCCCCAAGGTCATACCTCCAACTACAATAATCAAATCTTCATTTATCGTAAATTTTATTTCAATATTAAACCATTTAACTATATAATTAAATAAACATGATCAATGCATAATATATATATATATATATA
>Ga0214544_1001492_pt1 | contig 48803 bp, 25 predicted proteins | sample CNSS3metaG_FD_160074 | JGI IMG/M metagenome (GOLD analysis project Ga0214544, IMG submission 160074) | Root nodule microbial communities from cowpea collected in UCLA plant growth center, Los Angeles, California, USA - CNSS3 | ecosystem: Host-associated > Plants > Roots > Nodule | place: USA...
CTAATTTCTCAAAGACTGTACTCCTATCCTTGCCTCCAAATCTTTTATTCAAAGCTTCGACAAAACTCTCCCAAGATGGGTTCTTGGATTTCTTTTTCCAGAAGCTAAACCAATGACTAGCGTTTCCCTCCATACTTATGAATGCTAAGCGTAATTTCTCTTTTGGAGAAATATTTTGAATCTCAAAAAACTTTTCTGCTCTAGCAATCCAGCCCATAGGATCACTGCCTTCAAAAGTTGGTAATTCTACCCTTTTCATCCACTGCTTCTGGACCTCTTCTTCACTGTCAGAATCAGACTCCTCCTTTCTGATCATCTTTACAACTCCTTTCTTGTTGTTAACAGAGTTCTCCCCATTTTCAGAACTCTTCTCAGACCCTTCTTCTGATTTCTTACTATTCTTGATCATATTTCTGATTTCGTGAAGATTTTCTTGAATCTCCAAGATAATCTTCCCATTCTCGCGGATCCACCTTTCCAACGCAGCAACTCTTCCCTCCATGATAACAGGCCCTTGGATCCGGCAGGTCGGACCAATTGTTAGGTTTCTTAGAGCTAGAAACCCAAGCCACTCGTGCAGAACTCACTCACACCAACACAGAAAGAAAACAGAAACAAACTTTTATTACTCTCTCAAAGAATGTGTCCAGGGAAAGACAACAATTCCCCCCTCACAGGATTTGTTAGGACTCCTGTTTACACTTACAACAAACAAAAGAATCTCTCCTTTTACAACACTACCCCCCTTCTTATTTATACTCTTCCTAAAACAGACTTTCATTCCCTAACAACCTACTACCAGACTAACTAACTAACTAATTCAGTTCTTATTTCTTCTCACATACACCTTTAATATTCTATCAGCATCAAATAAGGAATATGGCTAAGGAATTTTGTTACAGGACTGCGTATTGTGAAAGAAATTGAAAAAACCAAAAAGTTATACTGTGTCAATAAATCAGTTGTATCGTATTCTAACAATAGGGTACAAAGTGAATAATTTTTCAATAGAACAATTAGGGACAAACTCCATGATGAAAGATCCTCTCACTAAGGTACTTCCACCCCAGGTCTTTCATGTAGCTTATATGGGTGTTTTACATTTTGAGGAATCTTTGGTTTAGTTGAAGTTAGTCACTTTTGTGTTTTGTATTCTATGTTTGATTTTATGTATGCATACATTGTCTTTGGACATATTTGGTTTAATAAATATATTCAGAAATTACACTCTATATGTTAAGGTTGTTATATTGATCTCATTGAGATAAAGTAATGAAAAATAAACGTGTACAAGTCATTTTCATGTAATTTTTCATGCTACACTTTTCATTATGAGTTCATGGCATTTGGTTCTATCAGTATGAGTGATCATTGTCAGGTTTAGTTGCGACTGAGCATCTATCTTGAGCTCTGTGACTTGGTGATCATTGTTTGCTGGAATACCAAGATTGGTAATTTCAATCTGGCGTGAATACAATTTGTAAACGATTTTCTAGATTTTGTGATTGTAGTGGAAGGGTTGAGCTTGTACTCTGTCCTTTTCTTTCTGAGCTCTAATTCTCACTAATAATCTTCTTTCCATTAAATTAAAAAATGATGTAACCAAATTAAAGTACTTGTTTAATAATTATTGAAATGTCATTTAATTTCATCATCTTGCAATACTTAATTAATGTCCAAATTGGTCCTTAAAAGATGAGTGCGCTACCCTCATTCAAATTTTATGTAGATGGGTTTTTGAAAATTTCATCTGCTTGCATATAAGTCCATTATGAGTATTTGATACGTAAACACAAGTTTTTATTTGTATTTAATATGAAAGGGCTTATATGCAAGCAGATGAATTTTTCAAAGACTCATTTATATGAAAATTTTAATTAAGGACCTACCAGCCAACACACTCATCTTTCGAGGACCAATTTTGGTATTTACTTAATATATAATTGCATCTATGAATATTTTGTATTTGGCCAATTTTGTAATAATTAATTGTATCTGGATTTTTGTTTGAGTTTTAATAACCTAATTTTTTTTTTTAAATTCAAGGAGTGAATACTGTTCTGGTCAATCATGGTCACACATGTCCAATTCATAATTACTAGACAAATTTCTTGATCATCATGCTGTGTGGGAAATGTTAAGATTTGTGTTTCTCATCTCTTCTGTGTTGAATTTCTGTCCTCTTCACTGTCTTTCATAAAGGAAAGAGATTATTTGTTAAGACTTCAGCATAAAGGAAGATCCGAATCCGGTTTACTAGTTAGCATAACCTCGAGACTTACAGCATCAAGTAACTCATCTTAATGTAAGATTGTTAACATTTTATAAGATTGTTCATGTAACTAAACAATGTAAGATTGTTCATATAAACTAAACAATCTTAAAAACATTTTTCTCTTTTATATTTGAAGACCATCCTATAAAATCCATTAAGCCACTTGATTTTCCTTCTCTAGAGCCTCATTAGGCCCATTCTATCATCATAACTTATGAAAATAGTCACTAATATGTATCAAATCTTAAATGTTTGTAGATGTAAAGCAGTATGCAAATTTGATACAGACCATTTCCTTTCTTCTCAAATGTTACAAGCCCCGGCATAGCAGAGTGGTTTCTCCGACTGGAAATGATGAGAGTCATGGTATTATGTAGAGACCCTTCTAACCAACATGCTTTAGCTACTCAAGTTTGCATCTTTACTGAATTTTGTGTTGGCAGGAGATGTAGTATTGCCGCAGCCAGCATTTTTAATGAGCTGGAGACGCAGAATTGGGAAGGAAGATGAATCTCTTTTCTTCAATGGTTGTGAAAAAGCTGGTCTAAAGGTGAAGCATATTGGGTCACGTGTATATTGCATCAACCCCATAGAAAATGAGATATCAGAAACAAAACCTTGATTAATGAAATTAGTCTTCAAGCATATCTGGGAGGAGAATGCAGTGTAAACTAGAAATTCTGGTTATAGTTAGCTTCTAAAGATTAATTTGCAGCTCCTAGGTGATAACACTGATACCTACTTACTAAATATCTTTTCATCAATTTGAGCAGAGTAACCATGCCACAAGTTATTTGAATTGTGTTATTTCCTTGTTAGTTGTTACATCACTGAAATTCAATTCTTGGTTCTGATCGAAACTTTTAAGATAATGTTCTATTTTCTTGGTAGTTGTCACATCACGGAAATACATTTTTTGGTGTTGGTTGTGTCACTGTTGATATCGTGTGACCTTATAGTGATTCAAGGTTGATTTGATGCATTTGCGCTTTATTATAATTGAGTCCTTGTTTTTTCTTAAAAAGTGGAATTCATTTCTAGGTGGGGTTGATCATGCAACACTGTAATATGGTAATTTAATTGATAGACTTTACATGTAGAATCTTCTCATTACGTGCCAAGTTGGCTTCTCTATCAACACAAAACATCATGAGGCTTGTGGGGCCCCAAATGGTTGGCATGTACCATTTTCTCATGTTATTGTTACTAACTTGACCATTAATTTGAAATATCGTCATATAGGGAATCTTTTGGACAAAGCACTCTTGATGTGACTTTGTTTTTGCTGAAGACGACAAAGTTGATATAAGATAGGCAACATTGGTGGTTATTATTATCTTTATAGAGTTTGATTTGAATGCTTGAGCTTGCTTTGCTTTTTCTTTTTGAAAAGACTTGCCTTTGTGTACTAGAAATCTAAAACAAGTACTCCAATTTGCTTTTCAAAATCAGAATGTTCTTGTGCTATCTGTCTAAAATATCTTCGTTAAATAAATCTCCGAATAGAAACACTTCTTGAATTATTTTACCCAAACAGAATATGTGCACTAAAAAATTACTTAGATAGCACTCTGCAGCAAGTATTTACACATAATTTCTGAACTGTGATTGAAAGGGTTCAAAAACAAGTTAGAATTTAATTTCCGAACAATCGAATTTTGATACATTTTAGCTTTCAAAATTTAAAAATCAATAGGTAGTATATTTAATCCATTTATATTAATTTTTTTTGACGTGACAAATGTGTTTAAATAATTCAAATATTAATATGCATATGTCAAAAAAATTTAACGCAATTGAGTTAAAAAGATTATATCTATTCATTTTTAGACTAAAATGTATTAATTTCAAACATTGACAAATTTCAATTTCGCACTAAAGTTCAGAGGCTAAAAACATATTTAACCTTTAAGTTTTGAATAGATTCAACATGAAAAATGATTTATAGGTTTAGAAAGTCAATATGTTTGTAAATTTATAAATAACAAAATTTGTAAAGATATAAAGGGTAAAAATGTACAAAAATATAGAGCAGAATTTCTGAAAATATAAAGCATATGCAAAAATATGTAGAGTAGACTCACTAAAACTGTAAATCAATGTATGAACAATTGATCTAATGTATGTGTATTGCTAGACTTGTGTACACATGATGAATGAAATTACGAGAACTACTAATTTTCTTTGTCAAGCTTTGCAAAAATAATTTTAAGATATATTGAATGCTATAAAATTGGTTTGTTCTACTAAAATTTTGATTCAAAACTTCTTAGAAAAATTTATTGATAGGTGTGATATTGTTTTGGGAGCAACATGCCATTGATATTCCTAATTTTAAATCTAATTATGTTGCACGTCATGGTCATTCTCAAAATCAAAATATCATGTCACTATAGAACATCATTGTAGGGTGATTTTTTTTGTTACAGTAGATAAACAACTACAAGAAGTAAATGATAATTTTAGTGAGCAAACAAGTGAACTTTTAACTTTAAGCAATGCTTTAGTTTCTAATAATGCTTATAAAGCTTTTAACATTGAGGATATATGCACTATTGTGAACAAATTTTACCGATTTTAGTGAGCAAGAAAAGATCAGATTAAAATTTCAACTTCGACATTTTATTGTTGATGTTTTTAACCATCCAAATTAGAATAATTTATCATCTATGCTTGAATTATGCTAATTTTTAGCAATAACAGGAAAGTTAAAGACATTTTATTCGATTGATCATTTAATTCGTCTTATTTGAACTATTTCTGTTTCTACAACTACAACATAAAGATCATTTTCTGCAATGAAGATTATCAAAACAAAATTGTGGAATAAAATGAAAGATAAATTTCTTGTCAACAAATTTATATTGAAAAAGAAATAACTAAAAATTTTATTTTTGATTCAATTATTGATGAGTTCAATAATGTGAAGGAACGAAGGGTAATCCTTTAAATATGTACGATTTCTTTTATAGTTACAATTATAATAAATTATGTACCTATTTATATTGTATTAATGACAATAATTAAATATAAAAATTTTGAGTATATTATTTTGACTTTTTAAAAATTATTGGTCAAAATCGACATTGAATTTCTTGATGGCACATAGTAAAGACATTTTCTAAAACACAATTAATCTTTAGAGTGTGTTTGGATAGAGTATTTTAATGAAGTAATTCATTGTTTTGAAGAATTTAGATTTCTTTGTAATGAAATGCTTTGTTTGGATACATAAATTAAAAAGCATTTCAAATGCAAGCTTTTTTTTTTTGAGGGATTTCAATTAGCTAAATTAGTAGAAATTCAAATATCCTCAAAATAAGTGGAATTTGAAATTCTTTTCACTCAACCTCACATTCTAGACTCTTTGGTAGGCCCGATGACACAAACGGGGTCGACGATTCAGACGGGTCCGATGACCCGAATGGGCTCGACGACCCAGACAGAGCCGACGACCCAAACGGGTCCAACGACCCAAATGGGCTCGACGATCCAGACGGGTCCGACGACCTAAATGGGCTCAATGATCCAGACGGGCCTGTCCGTCGACCCGGACGGGCCCAACGACCCGAACAGGCCTTACAACCAAAACGGGTCGACGACCCAGAATGGCCCGACGACTCGAACGGGGAAGACTATCCGGACAAGACCAATGATCTGACGGGCCCGACAATCCAAACGGGTATGACGACCCGAACGAGCCCCTCCAAATCGTTGGGCCCGACGACCCGAACAAGCCCGACAACTTGGACAGGCCCGACAACCCGGACGAACCCTTCCAAACCGTCAAGCCCGACGATCCAGACAGGCCCGACGACATGGATGGTTCCAATGACACAGACGGACCCGACGACTCGGACGGGTCAAGCTATCCGGACAAGCCCGACAACTCAGACGGGCCCGACAGTTTGGAAGGCCCGTTCGAGTCGTTAGACCCGTCCAGGTCGTCGACCTGTCTAGGTCGTCGACCTGTCTAGGTTGTCGGGCCCGTCCGGGTCGTTGAACCCGTCCGTGTCGTCGGGCCCTTCTTGATCGTCAGGTTTCCAAATTTATCATGAACTCAAAACATAATTAAGCCTAAAATAAATATTGTTAAAATTGAATTTTATCTCATAATAAATTCAAATTTTTTTTCCAAACAAGAATTGAAATATAAGGTATTTTAATTCCCTTATCCAAACAAATTATTTAAAAAATGAATGAAATTTAATTGCAAACAATTCAAATGCAAAGCATTTTAATTTCTAAGTATTGCTGAAATGCTTCATCCAAACACAAGGTTAGAGTATTCTTCGAGTTCTTGTTTGCTTGGTTCATATTTATCATTCGGTTGATAATCATTTATTTTATTAGAAGAATTAGAACTTAACATGATACTCTATTGTCTATTAGACAAAACACATGCACACATAATTTGATCATCATTTGTTATACTCCTCTATGTTTTGTTGTATTCAAGCACTCAATCAAAACAAAATCGTATTTCTAAATTTTTTAAGGACCAGTTTAATGGCACCTAATATTTTAAATGTTTTATTTATTTTAATTAGATTATATATAGATTAAAAATAAAAATTTGAAAACGATTTTAATTTTACGAACTCATGTGTTACTTTTAATTTGTGGAATTTTTTTAAACTTTTTTTTTTCTTAAACTTGTCCGATGATATTCTAGGCTTGATATATTCCAATTCGTGTTTCAAAATTTGGAAGACTTTATACATAATAAACCAACTTAAGAGGTTTGTAATTTATACACTTCACAGCTTTACATATTTTACAAAAATTTGAACGCAGAAATATTGTTTTCGAGGTTTGTAATATTATTTGGTAAGTTCTTTTATGCTTTGTAAGATGTAAAATTTCTTAAGATCTTATTAATTTTTGTTTCAATGTTTAAAATTTCAAAAAATTTATTTTAAATTTAGTAATAATGTTTTAATAAAAAATGTACCAAATCTCTCTAATATCTTTGACTCGAAAAAAATATATAATTATGTAATTACGTATTTTTAGGGATGTGATTTTGGAGACAAGTGGAAAGCGGAACGGAATTTGAGAAGATGGGAAATTCTCAAACTTTTGCCTAAGTTGACAAGGACATGAACATGATAACACTCATATTATTTGGTTTTGATTTGCATGTGAACTTCTAAAGCTTTAATATAAGTTCTCATGTTAGGATATAAATTAGACGAGTTGAATAACATAAGTAAAAAAAAATCACAAATTCGGTACAAGTTTAGTTAGAAGTTATCAAGTTAAACTTCAGTTCATGTTTTATCTTTAAGCTGAAACTATTTTAAATATCTGAAATTGTAGATATTAAAACTTCAAATATTAGATCAAACACACAAAAACAAAGTATTGAAGTTTTGAATAAAATGTGGTATATTTACTTGTGATTTCATTATTCTAAAGAAAAGTATTGAAATTTATATTTTGTGGGATATTTTTGTGATATGTATAGCCTCGGATGGTTCCATCAAAGAAAATCACACCACATCTGTATGGTCCCGACAACAAAATCACATGCTTACACAAAGAACGACAGACAAAATTTGTCATAAATACACGAGGAACTTGGATTGTCTGTAGCCTTTTCATAGTAAAATAAATTTAAAAATGAGTTCAAGTAGAACCAATTCCTCTCATTTGTCTATCTTGTTTCACAATCAAACGCATATATGAGTGATTAAGAGTCATCTTATATTTTATTTGGTATATATGCTCTTCTCTTCGCTAATTGAAGCTTAGACACTATAAAGAGCATTCACTCAACAACAAATGAGAGGAATAACATTTCATAAAAAAAAATCTTTAATAGAGATGTATCTACCTAGCTAATTGTTTACAATAGAATATATATTTTTATTATTTAGTATTACTGGGATTCAAAATCGTACTTATACATAATTATATAAAGGAAGTACACATTTCATACTTACTCCTCAACCAATAACTCAAATTTTATCCTAAAAAATTGGGAGTTCAAAATTGTTTCAAATATAGGGGGATAACGTCTACTTGAACAACTTGTCCAGTCTTTTAGCTTTCACTCTAATCGTCCGTCCAATACTCTTGTCGTCCACTCGGTGCTCCAATCGATCGGTGTACCTATTATAGAGACTTTGATGCTTAAGTCAGCAATGGTTCGATTGACAATAGCAATTAATGCTATAATAAATGCGAGAAAAAAGTTCCAAAAACCTTATCTTTGACTTGTATTTATAATTTTCTACATAGACCTTTGATTAGGATTGATCTAATAAGGCTCAATTGCTTTAAAAACCTTATTAGTGACTTGTTTATCCTTAATTACCAGTTGACTTGTTTAACTTAGACGTCGTTCGACTGTGTCGGCCATATGTCATTGTTCGAGTCATAAAGACATCTGAAATATTTATGGCAAACCTTAACATAACTCATTATGAGTCGTTCGACATGACTAGGATCATAGGTTGTTTTGTTGACACATTATTTCATATGATTAATAGTTGGCACCCTCACACTCGGCATGTGGTACGCTCGATATTGTCCGCGGGTAACTACTCGTTGACACATAATTCCATATTATTAATAACTAGCTTCCTGACACTCGATATGTTGTATGCTTGAAATTGCTCACGGGTAGTCGCTCGTTGACACATAATTCCATGATCTCCAAAGTGAAACCCATGCCCTGCATTTTTATACAAAATCGTTCATACTCATCAATAACCCTAAATGGGAACAAAACATGTTAACCTTGAACAACCACAAAAAAAATCATAATACAAAACCACAATGTACATTGATAAAACCCCAATTTTCAATCAAAATAAACATAGAATGGCAAATCTTACTTGGCGAAAGTTGAACGATAATGGGTTTGCTTGACGCAAGTGAAAGGATGACAAGATACCTTTCCTTTTCAACAACCTCTGAATATGATTGTAGTATTTTTTACCATTGTTCTTCACCAACGCACTCGTCCTCAACAATTCGTTAATGCTCGAGTTTCTCGGTCTCTTTCGAACAACAACTATCTTGCTTTTTTTAATTCAATTCTTAGGGTTACTTTGTAAGGAAAAGTTAAGTTCAATTTTTAATAGGTTTTTCAAATTCAATTTTTAATTAAATCAATAGAAATAATAATTTCAACAACACATGTCGTATGATGTCAAAAAAATTCACATGACAACATGGAACGCCATTGTATAGGTCAACAAGCTATTAACGTCGTTATAGAAAAAGAACTAAAACAAAAAAAATAATACAAAAGTTGGACGACTAAAATAGGTTATAGCTTCACACAAGGACTAATTTCAAAATCCATTAAAAGTTTGAGAACAAAAAACATATTTATCCCTTTAGAATATGATTGTCCAAATGTAATAAAATTCAAAATAATATTGTAAAATTAATTTAAGACGTTATACGTTTATATTTCAACATTTGAAAAAGTTTTGTCTATTCATGGTTTAGTATAGGCAATATTTTCATAATCCTTGATTAAAAGAATAAGTAACACAAAAAACAAAATCGTTGTGTTTACAAAAATGTTGCCTATTATGATATCTTTGGCAACAATTGTTTCATTGTTGCATAATAGGTAACGATTGTACAATGTTATGGCCTAAATGAGAAATATAGTTGCCCAACATACACAACAACTGCAAATTCGTTGCCTAAAGTTTAGGCACCAATTTTTTAGCTTTAGGTTGTAGTTTTTCACTATTGCCTATTGTATTTTTTTGTTGTAGTGAATAATTCATGTTTTCATATGTACTAATTTTGTCTTCAATTCACATTTGCAGAATTTTGATGACGTACAAACATTGGATTAAAAAACATTAGCCTATGTTCAAAAAATGTGGGCAAAGTATTTTATTCATAGATGTAAGAATTTATAGTATTTGAAAAGTTAAAGTATATTAGCTTATACTACTTTTATATCTTTATCAATTATGTTAAAACTTTAGTTAATTATGGTTGGAACTTTTTTACTTTTATATCATTTGAATTGTTTGAAGTAGCATTGTAAAAATATTTTTTGACGACGATTGTGACCAAAATAGTTGTCATTTCTTGATTTAACGACGATTATGACACCCCACCGTCATTATTCTTTCAATTTTTTACTTTTTTAATCGTTTAACAATGGTTATAGGTGGAATCATCGTTATTTTTATTTCTCTTTGAAATCCTATAAACACCATCATCATACATGCTCACAAGAACATATCCACTTCAATTTATAATAATGAAAACCATAAAACATGCTTAGCATCAATCACAAACCTCCAAAAATAAACAAGAAAAATAGAAAAAATAAGGTATCTGACACTCAGTGCTGTTTGCCTCGAAAAATATTGGTTCTTAGTAGAATCATGTCACCGCTCAATGCCAGACCATTCGGAAAGCTAGCGCTCATTGATAGATTCTGGCGTTGAATGGCAAAGTCTGGTGCTCAGCATCGTGGAGCCAAAATGCTCCCAAACCTGCACTAGGACTGACACTCAACACTTCCTGAATGCCACTTAATGCCCATCAACTCGCAAAAAGTGGTGCTCAATGATGAAAACTACCAATTAGCGCTACATCAGTTCACAATAGATGCATTTTGGTGATTTTTGGGAAATATGGACTTATTGCATTGCTCAAAGTGGTTCTCCTCTCAAGTATTAGTCTAAAACAATTTTTAAAACATAAGAGTTGGTATTAATTTGATTAGTGACTCAAATTCCACTTTCTTCAAATTACCACAAGATTAAACAATAACATGCAACCATTGATCAAACAATCCAAAATACATCAATCATACATGCCAAACAAATTCACCACAACAAGTAAATTTTATCATCAAATGTATCCAACCACGTACATGCAAAACATCAAACTCACGTACACAAAAGGCAACTAACTTCCCTTACCATGACAGATTAACCCCACAACTCTAAAATAACAACCACACCTTTTCACTCACATGATACTCTATTTACACATACATAGAAATATCACAAACATGATCACACCATATCATCATGATCATTGATCAACAGAGACTAAAAAAGAAGACTAAAACCCCATATGCGACCAGGACACGATCATATACAATCCTAGAACAAAAAGACCCCTAAGAAAATGAATAGAAAACCACTTACACAATTTGAAGATACTGATATGATAGAAAGGAAGAGCTCACCAAGATGATCACCTTAGAGGTCTCTGATTTTAATTAGATGATCAGAAAGTCAAATTTCTTAGAAAGAAGAGAGATAACTCTTAGATAGGAGTTCTTAAAGAGATGAAAATAATAAGATCCTTTATGAACTTTCTATTTATACTTAACATTTTATCATTAAAATAATATAATCTCATTATTTTAAAATACAGTCACTCCTAAAATACAAATTTTAAGTTATCACAAATTTTATCTTTAAAATTAAAAAAAAAACATTAATTACATAAAAGTTTTTTTTAATGTGATACAATCAAATTCAATCAAATTTCTATCATTATTAGAAAAAAATTATTTAATTTACAATTTGAAATATACACAATAATCAACTTATAATTTAAATAAATTTTATATCTCTGTTTATGTTAGAATCGGCATAAAAGTCTAAAATATAAGAAAACAATGACCCCTAGATATTACCCAAGTACCCCAATTTAAACAAGTGACACTTGTCCTCTTTTTTGGTTTTTCAGTAAAATCCCATTTTCCTTCTTTTTTTAGCTTCTGTCATGAAAATTTTGTAAATATCCATATTTATATGTGTGACACGTGTCCTTATTTTTGGGTTTTTAGTAATTGGAGTGATTCCTCTCTCAGTTTAACTTCCGCTCACCACTCTATTCAAAATTAAAAAATATCTTTCACATCCCACTATCTTTCTTAAACTATTTCATCCTCCTATTGCCAAAAAATTCTTGGACCATCTTCTACCCTCTGAATTCTGAACCCTAAAACACACTTTTTTTTTATCAACCACACTCTTTTCTTTAGAACCAACAATAAACGAGGTTTTGTTCGTCAAGGTTAACATGGTTTTGGATTTCAACGAGTGCACTCTTCCATTATCAAAGCTTCTTCTACGACACTATGACCACTCTAGGTTCTTCTACTTTTTCCTTCTAATTCGTTACTCTTTTTTTCCTCTCTTCTCTAATTTGTTCTTATTTTCATGTTTCTTTGTTGAAAGGCCATCTCGGTACTCCAGATTGATCCATGCAATGATCTCGAATTATTTGTTAAATGTTTAGTTGATGTTGGGCTTTTAGGTTATTTTACTTTTTCTGCTACATGTCATGATTGGGCTTTGCTTTCAAATGTCTCTCATTTGCAGAAAAGAAGTTTGCAAAAGATCAATAGGGATTTTATTTTGCTGCGTCCATGAAGCTTTGTAGAAAAGCAATTTGCAAAAGATCTATAGGTTTTTTGTTGTATTTCTCTGTTGGATGGATGTTTTGCTCTCAGATTGATGAATACCGTGTAGAACATTAGAAAGGTAAGAACTTTTCTTCTTCTCTCCGATTTTGTGTTTTTCTACCATATTTAACTTTTTTTCTTTGTTGTATTTCTCTGTTGGATGGATGTCAGATTGATGAATACCGTGTAGAACACAAAAAAGATAACAACTTTTTTCTTCTCAGCTATTTTTTGTTCTTCTATCATATTAAACTACTTTTCTTTGTTGTATTTCTTTCTTGGATTGATGTTTTGCTCTCAGATTCATGAATACCATGAAGAACACAAAAAGGTAACAACTTGATGTTTTTTCGGTGAGCTTGATGAACAGATTGAAGAACACAAAAAAAGCCAAATCTTTTGTTTTTCTCTTCGATAGATCAATGATTTATGGGACATCCATGAAGCTTTCCTGCGAAATGGTTGAATGAACTGATTGAACAACAAAAGATAGGTGAATTTGTTTTTCTTTTCTCCAATCTTTTCTGCTTTTACCATATGTAACTACTTCTCTTTGTTCTACTTCTCTGTTGGATGAATATTTTTCTTTGACATTCATGAAAATAATGAATCACACCAAAAAGGTAGAAGTTTTTCTTTTTCTTTGACCCGTTTTATTTTTCTTGGTAGTTGGCAAATGATGTTTTTTAGTGAGATTGATGAACATATTGCATAACACAAAAAAATGCCAAAGTTTTTCTTCTTCTCTTTGATGGATCAATTATTTATGGGACATCCATGAATATTTTTCGCAAAATAGTTGAATGAACTGATTGAAGAACGCCTAAAAGGTGTAAGCTTTTTTTCTTGGCTCTGATCTTTTCTGCTTCTACCATATGTAACTAATTTTCTTTGTAGATGAAGGTTTTTTTAAGATTCATGAAAAGAATGAAGAACACCAAAAAGGTAAAAGCTTTTCTTTTTCTTTGACTCAATTTTTTTTTTGTTTCTTGGTAATTGACGAAATATGTTTTTCTGTGAGATTGATGAGCAGATTGAAGAACACAAAAAGGTCGAAGCTTTTGTTCTTCTCTTCGATGGATCAATGATTTATGGGACATCCATGTAGATTTTCTGTGAAATGGTTCAATGAACTGATTGAAGAACACCCAAAAGGTCTAAGCTTTTTTTCTTCTCTCCGGTCTTTTATGCTTCTACCATATGTAACTACTTTTCTTTGTACTACTCCTCTATTTGATGAAGGTTTTTCTTTGAGATTCATGAAGAGAATGAAAGACACAAAAAAGGCCAAAGTTTTTCTTTTACGCGATTAAACAACATTTTTTTACTGGCATTATGGTATCGACTTTGGTCTTCTTCTACGATTAAAAAGGCCACTTGTTTGAGGGTTAGATGGAGGGAGTACTATGCATGAGTTGATTGATGTTGCATGCATTAATAATTTAAACTTAGTTACTTTGAGATGATTTGCATTTTAAATAAAGTAGTGTTAGGTGGTTTCGTTGTCTACATTCCTTCTTCTACGTTCCTAAGGTATGCCATTTTTTTCTTTGTTTGTGTGTTTGAGTTTTTGGTTGGATTCTCTATCTCAGTTGTTTTGAGACCATTTTAGATTTCGTGTTTGTGTTTTCTGAATTTCGTACGTTGGTGTTTGGTGCTTGATTTTGTATGTTTTACCAGGTATGTATTTTAATGTTATGTTTTTCAATTTTTGTTAGTACTTGTGTTCTAGAGTTTTCAAATGTTTCTTATTTTTTTTCCTTTGTTCTTTCATGTTTTCTTCTTCTATTAAAGAGAAGATCAAAGATTTTTGAAGATCCAAAACGAAGTTCTGAAGTAGAATGATGAAAAATCATTATTAAGAGGTTTTATTTTTAAATGGTTTTATTTTTATTATTTTTCCATTGTTTGAATAGATAAATGACTCTCTTTGTTAAGTTTCTCCAACACTAGATGGTAAAGTTTCTTCAAGGAAATCTCAGGATGTTTTGGTCTCTTCAAATCAGTAGCATGGGAAACATAAATTACTATTCGAGACCATTTAATAACATGGAAAACATAAATTAATATTAAAGACCATTTAATAGCATGGGAAACATAAATTATGATTCAAGACCATTTAATAGCATGAGAAACATAAATTACTATTTAAGAATATTTAATGCAATAACTTACTCTTTCAAATGAGAACATAAAAGAATAAAGATCACAAATGAATTTGAACCATCTTTTGAATAACTCACTATTTTTTTTCACTGCATGGAAGATTTTAGTTTTCGGTTGTTATTTCTTCTGGGTTTCCTCAGTTTCAAGGTATGGTGGCATTTATGTTTTTCATTTGTTTTCCTTAGGTTTTTCTTTTTTCATAGTTTTACTGAGGCATTTATGTTTTTTTTTTCTTCAGATTTTGGTTGTTATTCGTATTTGGGTTTTGTGGGATGATATCTTGAAACTTTCTTTGCTTTCTCTCCTGCTCATCTTATTTCTAAAATCCCAACTTTATATTTTTTTGTTTTGGCTTTTGCTTTGATTGTGAATGTTTTGTTGTCTTGATTAGGTGATTCTTTGTTTTCATTTTCGTTTTGCTGTGATGGTTTTGTTTGCATGTCCTATTACCTTCTTTCCCTTCATCTTTGTGGGTTTTTTTTTCAACCCATATTTGTGTATATTTAGCTTTATGGGTTTTACTGTCTAGGTGTTATTTTTGTTGATGGGTTGGTTGCTAAGGTTTTTGCTGTTTTGTTTTTGGTTTTAATTTTTATTGTGGTTTAATCTTTGATCTTAAAATGTAGTTGTGTTATTGTATTTTCGTGGATCTTTGAGATGGCTTTGTGGTTTGATTTTTTTTTTTTTGCATTTTTCTTATTTTTGTATCTTTGAAATGACTTCATTCTTCATATTGTCTTCTAAAGTTCCACTTTTAATTTTTCTTATTTTTATGTTTCTTATTTTATAAAGGTTGTAATGACCAAAAAGTTGGATATGATCAAAGATATTGAAGATTAAATCTTTTTATTTTCTGGATTCTCTGCTCCGTCTAATTTCTAACATGTTGTGTTTTTTTCTTCTTATTATCTTACCTAAAATACTAAGAAATACGAAAGCATTTAAAGGCAAAAGTTGCATCTGATGCATGCAAGGTTCATCCCTTTATTGATGAGTTCATACCAACTCTTGAAGGCGAGAATGGGATTTGCTTTACACACCGAGAAAAACTACCAGGTGCTACATGGTTTGCTTTATTTTATTTTATATTATATTATTTTAGAATACCTATTTTATTTTATATATGTGTTGTATGCATCAATGAAATTCTTATTTATTGGGAGACACACGTCTTCTTGGGTATAATACGACATGTATAAAATTAATTGTTTTAGCAATGAAATGATTTTTCTTTCAAAAAAATTTCTAACCATAAGACGGTGGTTGAATTTGACATTTGACAGGTGAACATGATGAGAATCATCAAAGGAAACTGCTCGATGAATTGAGAGCTAAAGTATGATCATTGTGCTATAGAGCTCAAAAAAGAAAACGAGATTTTGTTCACTATCATATATCTCATCTCATATAAACTGCAAGATTTTAAAGCATAGAAAAAGAAAAATTATATCAATGATATTAACATGTCTATCCCGATGGACTGTAAATTTACTAAACTTTTTTCAATAGTAGTATTACCACCTATTTTTTAGTTTTTCTTTACAATTTGTTTTTTCTTGGTAATTATGATATCTACAATATTTCATACATATACTACTTTGTCTTTAAGTTTCAATTATTATTTTCTTTTTGCTTTCAATTTTCTATCATTTTACTTAACTTTTTACGATTTTCATGATTGGTAGTAAATATATTATTATAATTAATTTGAGTTTTATTAATATATTTAACTTATTATAAAGTTTAATTAATTATTTTTAATTTGTTTAATTTTTTTTATATTTTGTGAATAATAAGATTAAGTTATTATTGTCAAAAGTATTGGAATTAGAAAGTAGACATTTATTAATTATACTATAAAACTAAGATATAAAATTTATAATTTATATTTGTACTTTAAAAATTATTATAGAATAAGTTTTGGAATTAGAAAGGGGACATTTATTAAAAATAATAGTTTTGTTTGGGACTTTTCATCATTCTTTAATTTTATATCAACACTTTACTTTAACAACAAATAATGGAGTAGATCGTCGTAACTACTCTTCTATTTGATAAATGTTTTTTTTTTTTTTTAGATTCATAAAGAGAATGAAGAACACAAATGTAAGGCCCTATTCTTTTTCTGCCTTTAACAAAAAGGGCTGCCCTAAATCTGATGGGCCTAAGAGTTGGCCCAAGAGATAAAGCTGAATCCTAGTCTGCCCTAATGTTCCACTTTCACTCTTTCGGAAAAAAAAATCAGTCGTCACCTTTACGTCTCTCTCACAGAACGCTCTGCTAGGGTTTGCTCTAAGCCTTCTTCGAGCTAACTCAAACCCAGCTCCTACTCCACGTAAGTCACTCCTCAGCTCATGTTTCCTCTTTTCATGGCCTATGTTCATTATTTACCGTTAGGGTTTGGTAATGACTCGTCCTTTTTCTCTGTTTTACCGTTCGTTTCAGCTCGTTGACCATCCTAGGGACAATCGTGCTCACTATGTGCGTGTCGGAGCGTTCCGCTAGCTTGTTTTCCAAGTACGGGAAGCTAGGGTTCGCCCTTTCTTTTGAGTGATATTGTTTGTGCCTTTGTTTTGCCGTTTAAATATGTTTGGTATGTTAATATGAACTCCAGTATGATAATTTTGAGCCATTGGTGATCTGTTGAGTGGTAATGCACGAGAGAATAGTGGTGAGCTCTGGTTTTCTCGGCCAAGCGAGCTTGTCTCGCCTAGGCGAGATCAACAAAGGCTCGCCCAAGATGTTTCACGCGAGCGGTCGCTCAGGCGACCCACGTTGCTCCTAAGCGAGCGAGCATCTCGCCCAAGCGAGAGGGGTCTCGCCTAAGCGAGATCCCGCGTGAGGCTACTGTTCCCCTTTTTGAGCCCTCGCCTAGGCGAAGGGGGCTCGCCTGAGCGAGAGCTTCTCGCCTGAGCGAGATCCTTCAGCCTGAGCGAGGGGCTAGGTGAGGCAGTGCACTGTTTGGTTGCTTTGTTGCCCTTGGATGATTGGTATTTGTTTGGGTATGATTGTTATGATGAGAAATATATAATGAATTGCTATGTATGCGTGACATGATTCATGAATGGTGAATGATGGATATGGTGGGAACTTGGCATGTGAACTAAATGAGATGGTTAGTGTTAAAATGGCATGGTATTGGCATGATCTGAAATCCCATAACTATGGTTGGAGAGAAATGGTTGAGTATGGAACCACTGAGAAAGAAATGAGAAAGGGTGAATTATCAAGAGATGGTATGTGAGGTATATATAAATGTGCAATAATCTTTATCGATTGATCTGGTATGCTTGGTCCGTGTCAGTGTGTAATTCCTTGGAAATCCTTAGGTGGGATTTCTAGGTCGTGCTTCAGTGGTCGGGACATAATTCCATGGCCCCTGTTAGTGGGTGTCCATGGTGGTGTCCCATCTGTATAACTAGGTAAGGATTCAAGGTAAGGTTGCATCCTGACACTCTAAGGAGTCAGTTAGTCTCACCTAGAGCGGACTGACTCTTGTGGTGAGAGTAGCAGGAGACCTGAAATTTATTAAGGGCTAACCTTGTGGTGAGGGAAATTGATTCATTGTAACACTTGTAACACACAGCTCGAGGGTGAGCAGCTCGGGGGTGAGCAGAGGTATCCAGCACAAGTGCAAACATCCACTAAATCTGACCATGTTATATGTATCCGGATGAGTCGAGTCATGTCTTAGTGTATTGTCTGCGAAGTCATAACATGATTGGTTGATTCGTGTATATGGGATGGTGAATATATATTTGATTGTATGGATGAAATCTTTTGTGCTCTAGCTTACCCTACTTTTATTGTTGTGTGTTCTGCTGTGTGGTACTCTCTTTTGCGATGATCATCAACTTGTTGGTGTGAGCAGATGCAAGGAACACCCGTGGACAACAGGGACGTGATGGTTCCGCCACATAGTCCACGTGGACTAGACTTTAGTTTCTTTATGGGCTTTTCTTTAGGGCTATGACTCATGTACTTGTTTGTCCTTGGATCTAGATATTTTTTGTAACTTTTTATCTAGCTTTCTTTTGGGCATCGTGGTGTGCCTTGGATTGTAAGGAGTTGAGTTTTAAACTCTAGGACTGCGCTATTATATTATCTTTATTATGTCGCTCCCTTTAATTTCGTATATTAAATTAAATGGGGTGTTACAACGAAAAAGGCCAAAACTTTTCTTTTACGCGATTAAACAATTAAACAACATTTTTTTACTAGCATTATGGTCTTGACTCTGGACTTCTTCTAAATCATAGTTGTCTTTGAAAAATATTTCATTTTATTATTAATTAATAATTATTTTATGTATAAATTTAATTTAATATAGTGATTTTATATTTATGAATATATACTTGATTTGATATATTTAATTAGTTAGTCATATCAATTTTGCTTTTATATATAATATTTAATGAAATTTTTTTGTTCCTAAGGATATGCAATAAATTGGAACCATCATGATATACAGTTGTGACTTTTGGAATAACTATCATGATCTTACTCTCTTTATATTATATATATATACTCGTAATGATTATCAATCTTCTACTTCTTCATTAGCAATCAAATTTTAACAATCTTGTTCTTCATCTCTTACCAATCTTCTCTTTTTTATAAACATATTCCAAATAAAATAATTTTTATAAATCAAGTAATTAATATATTATTACAAATTCAATAAATGGTTTCATATTCCAAGATTAAAATTGTTTACATTTACCAATTCATTAATAAATATTTATTAAATAATTTACATTAATGACTCATAATTGGTTTCATATTCCATGATTGTAATTGTTTTGATTGCATTGCAAATAAACGTATTCTACTATAATGTGACAGTTATGACTGCTTAAGAAATAATGCAAATATCTTTGTATTACTAAATTACTAAATTTGAGCGTATTCCAACTCATGAAAACACAACTTCCAACAAAGATATTTTTAAATCTATTCGTAATAATAATTTTTTAATAATCAATTTTTTTCTTATTATTTGCGTCATGAATAGGTTCTAGAATCCACATTCATCATTGCACTGTTAATATCATATTTAAATACCAGTGCGTATGCACCAATCTCCTCTTTATATATTGTTATATATAAAAGGTTATAATTTTTAAAATAATATTAAGGTAAAACTGGAATAACGAAATGTGGACACAAAAAAGGATATCCTCTTTATATATTATATTATAGATGTTATAGATATACTTTTATTTTTTTATTTTATCTATTATTATTCATTGAATATTAAAAACAAAACTAATTACTGTAATACTTTCATATTTATTGTATTATGTTTAACTTTTATTATAAATTCAATGTTTACGTTGATAACAACATCTACATGTATTTTTGTTTAAAAATTTTAACATCAATTTCAATTACTCTAACTTTTAAAAGGGACTATATCATCTCACAATATGTTTGCAGTTTTCCATTTTTCTTTAAATTAATTATTTATATGTGGATAATACTTTTGCACTGGACAAAAGTTCACAATATACCAATACTTTATTTTAACAACGATACGTACATATGCACGGAACAAAAGTTCACAAGACACCTGATTAGTATACTTTGCCGCCAAAACCACACCCTTTAGATTTATTGTCAAATGTAATCATTTCAACATTTCAATATAAATTAAGTATAACTATAAAGTATGTATTATTTAACTATGAATTATATCAATATATAATGAACTTAAACAATAGTCTTGAATAATTAGATAATGAAAAAAATTATCTAATTAACCAAAATATAAATGATATAATTACAAATCTATATAAATTATACCGATAATAACAATATTTTAATTTAATTTTTTACTAATATAATATATTAATATAATATATGATATTTAAACAAAATACCCACAAAAACAAAAAAGGACCATGCGTACACACGAATTTGATATTAGTTTGCACTTAAATCTTTCGTATCTTATATGTCCTTGTCCACGTGGTGCAACAATTCTGCTGCCACCGTTTTAATTCTTTTCCCTTTTCATTTGGTGGCATAATATATTAATTTTTCTTTCTCTATGTCTTAAATATTTGTATCACTACTAAAAAAAAGATTTGAAATTTTTTTTTTAGAAAATACTTATAAATTTTGTTATGAAAAAAAGATTTGCAGGAAATTGCTGCCAATTTTTTTGTAAAATATTTTGTATAAAACACTTTTTACAACAAATTTTGTAAGAAATACTTGCGAATTTTATAATTTTGTAGGAAATAATTAGCCACGAAGGAATTATCTATCAATTAAAATTCTTAGAAAAAATAGCAGTAAAAAGTCTTTTCTTGCAAATATTTTTAACAAATTTACAAAAAAATTTCCATGTAATATGAGAATATGTAATATGAGAATTTGTAGTAGTGTATTTTAGTGATTTTTAACATAAATTGTTTGTATTAGTTTATGACTGTGTTTATAAGTTTGACAGCAAAATATGACTATTAAAAATGAATTCATGAATATGATTCTAATGGAACACACAAAAAATATTAAAAATAATTAAAAATTAAAGTTGTTATAATTATAGGACTCGATTTTAGTTTTCAAAATTAAAGTGTTTAAAATCTTTTAAGATATGGTTATTTAGTCTTATACTTATAGTTCTTACAGTTCAAGTTATCGTATGATTATATTTTATTAATTTAAAATAAAATGAATTAATTTTAAATAGTTTTTTATTTTTAACTATCTTATTCAGATAATTAATTAATTTTTATTCAAGTCTTATTGACAATTAACTATCTATGACATTTTAGATTACTGTTAGATTTTGTTCATTAAATCACAAATCCGCCTATGAATAGTATTAATATTTTAAGTGAAAGTGGTAAAATTATATAATTTTAAATTATTTTTAAGTCACATTTATATTATACGATTTATTTCATTTAATTAAAGTTTATGTCTAGTCTTAACATTCTAGGTGAAAACAGTAAAATAAGATAATTATTTATTGATGTGTATTTATATGTGAACATATATGACATTAGTGTGTTTGTTCATGTTTATAATTATCTTTAAAACTATGTGGTGAGATATATTTTGTTATAGTATTATAGTGAAAATAAAATATTCTAATTTCCTTGATGATTTAAATTAAAACATCATTTCAAATGTGGTTTGTGTATTAAGTTATTGCAGTATGTATAATAAATCATCTGAGGATGAATATTTTAATTTATTTATGACAAATTATATACTATTTAGTGCGGCATACTTAATATAATTATTCAGAACATAAAAATTGAAAAGTTAGTCTGAATATTAATATGCAATTGAGGATTCTAGTATTCATAAATAAAGATAAATGACATGTATTTAACAAATGTAACTCTCGAACCTTTAGAGATTTTTTTTTAAAATCTTAATTTTTATAATAATAATAATAATAAAAATTTAAATAAAATAATATTAAAAATATAAGTTATAAAGTTTTTAGTTAAATAATTTTTTGTTTTACTGTATTTCTTATATATATTTTTTCTTTTATTTACTTTTATTTTCTTTTTTCTTATTTATTCAATAAAGCATTAACATATTCATTTGATTTTTTCTTTAATGATACATGTGCGTATACCTTAAACCTGCCAGTCAGAAGAAGTACATTTTTGTGCTTTCAGGTAGAGTAAGGCATGTGCGTAATAGATACTCAATACAAAATTTAGAGGTTAGAAGATCACTATAATATGAAAAGACTACACATACACAAATATTTTAAAAAATAATAACTTATTGGATTACTTTTTTACCCATTTATTATTTTACTTTACTGTAGTATTTTACCTATTTCCTATGTCTACCTTTTTATTTAAAATTAATAAAATAAATTTAATAAAATTGTATGATTCATGATTCATTAAGTGAACATGTGGTTGTCAAGTAAACTATTCAAACAATTATTTTAGGTGATGAGCAGAAAAAAAATCTATTTTTCAGCACATCAGCAGAAAAAAAAAATACTTCTAAAGAAAGAAAAAAAAAAGCTACATATGTATTTATTTTCACATAGTGTCGGAAATAGTTTTATATCAAACCCATTTTATAATTATGGTTCACTTTTTTCATGTATCACATCGTCAAATCTGTACAAATTTATGTTTACATTAAATTGTGATGTTCACATAACAAATCATATGTTTTTTTCAATAAAATTGACACATTTTGTGGACAAGTATTTTTTATAATAATATATAACATTTTTTTTAAAAATAGACTAAAGTGTAAAGTGCACTATTTAATCCAAAGGCATTTGTTTTTAATAGATTAAATCATCAACATTCGTAAAATGAAAATTAATTATATTAATAATTTAAATATATATTACTTATTTTATAATGAAATGATAGAGACTAAAATAAAAAATTATTTTCTTTTATGAATTTAGATATAAGAGCTAAAATAAATTAAAAATTATTTTTAAAGATGAAAATAGATAAAAATAGTTTAACCATAGAGATTAAAATAAGTGTAGATTAAACTGTAAATATTTTAAAAGTAGTAGCTAAATGGGTTATTAACAACAAACTATCTTCTCTCTTAATTGGTTCTTGACTGAATATATATATATTTTTAGTCAGATATATTTTTTTAATTTTTTTTTTAAAAACCTAGACAATTGTATATATGTTTTTTTTTAGTTAAAAGATGTTGACATGACGAATAACCAGTGAGGTGAAAACGACATGAAAATTAATAAATTTTTAAAAGATAAAAGTAATAAATACATTAATGCAATAAATTATAAATTTTTGAGAAGATAAAATAATAAAATATAATAAAATACACGATAATGAATGCAAATCATATGAAGAAAATACAAAATAAATAATACTGTTAAATTAAGAAAAATACACACAATAGTAAAATTCAATAGTCTAAATTATAAAAGTTAAAAAAAAAATATTGCAAAAACAAACCTAATAAAAAGGTAGACATAATAATAAAATACTATCATAATATGCAATATGTGAATATCTCTTATAATAATATATATTATTATAAATATTTAAGTAGGTTAAATGAAAATAAAAGTTTGATTACTATTCACAATATGAAATTTCTACGTATTAATAACTTATAATATTCAAAGAAAATGAAACAATGGAAATGAAAATGACATATAGAAAAAACTAACAAAGCTGCAGTCATAACAAAGTTCTCACTATACATACTATATGCCGATACCTAAAACTCATAGGGATTAATATATGGAAACTTTGTTAACCAATTAATAAGCACACGTGTAACAAATTCTTTATTCCAATATTAAAAGATTAACAATGAATTTAGTTATTACATTTCTTTCTTTCCTTAAAATATAAATATATAAAAAATAAAAAAAATAAAAGAGGAAGCTTCGCGGAAATTGCACTAACCTGCTGTGCTGACAACCCTACATGCTTATTTATAATATTTCTCTTCTGTTGTGGCTTGCTATCATCACACACCTTCATTCACTCATTCGGTTAGGTGCCACCTTGTCTTCCCATAAAAGATTTTTTATTAGTCAAATTTATAATTTTCTTGTAATTTAGAAGTCCAAAGTTTTCAGGTGTTGAAAATGGAGGTGATGGAGAATGGTGGTGGTGCAAACATGAAGGGGTTGTTGAACAAGGAGATGAGACATGGAAGAACAGCACATAACATGTCATCTTCTTCACTGCGAAAAAAATCCGACCTAACTCTTGTGTCTAAGATTAGTTGTGGTCCTCTAAAAGACATGTTGGTGAACATTCAAGAGGTTGTTTTGGGAACCAAACTCTCTATTCTCTTCCCAGCTGTTCCAATTGCCATTGTTGCTCAATGCTATGGATTTGGAAGAGTGAGTTCTCTTCTGGTTTTTCTGGATTTTCACACCATTTTTCACCTGATAAGTTTGAGTTCTTATCATATGATTATCATATGTGTAACTGAACAATATTGAATGTTTCCTATGAAATTAGCATGATCTTCCAACATTTCTCTTTTCAACCCTTTCTTCTTCTGTCTTATGTATGGTTTGAAAAGAAAGTAATGCATGAATGGAAATGAACACTGATTATTTCTACCCTTCATTCTTTTAATGTAGAATGTGAATCAATCAGTGTGTATTCTTGAATCATTACATCATTACATTTCATATAATTTAGTTGAGTTTTATGAAGTTTTTTTTTTTTTTGTTGATAAATTAAAAGGGTTAAAGATAATTCTAGTGTCATAAATTGACCCATAGAATCTACAAATTCTTGTCTGGTGGGTACAAAAGCAAGTACAGAAGTTAAAATGTTACAGGACACATGGATTGAAGATATTCTTTAGTACAAGTCAAATCTCCTTTTTACTTTTTATTCCAATAATGCATCTTTATCACTCATTTTCCTTCCTTCTTTTTTTCAATTTTCCTCTTTTCTTATTCTTTATCTGTGCTATATGTCATTTTTAATTAAATTCTTCTATGAAACCATTTATGTATATATTTTTTGAACTATGATTCCGTTTTATCCAAATCATGGATAGAAAATGACAGTTGTCCTTATGTATGTCACTTTAAAAATAATTTATATTATAATTTGGAAGATTTTAACAAGTTAATCCTTTAATACTTTTTTATTAAGCTTTATGTATATACATATATATTTACTCTAAAAGTTTTCTCTTACCACTTTTAATAATTATAGTACTTTTTCGTTAGAGGGAGAAAAATAATTAAAGTATCTATGTGGTGATAATATATACAAATGCATAATTTCTTTTTCTTTTTTTAGAAAAGTGTAGTATTCAGTGGTTGGATTATCTAATAATAATCACTTTCTTTTTGTTTCTTACAGCCATGGGTTTTCGCATTGAGCTTATTGGGGCTTACCCCACTTGCAGAAAGACTCAGTTTCTTGACAGAGTAAGAAAATCATGACATGATTGTTCCATTCTTTTTGTTTATAGCTGGATTCTACATTAATCATTTTTTATTATTCTGTAAATTTTTCCTTTACCCTTTTATGTTTGTTTACTGATTCTTCTTCTTCCATTTGTTACCTTGGTATTTGGTACTTCAAAATTTGCAGACAAATTGCTTGCTACACTGGTCCCACAGGTACGTTGGGAGTATCCATAATTGTATGTTCTACTAGAACATGTTCTTTCTTTTCAAGTTTTCCACTGTCAGTGTACTGTTATGTTTTCTTTAATTTAGACTAAATATGAATTTCACTTTATTATCATAAAAAAAAAATTACAATGTTTCTTATTTCTTTGTTTTTTTCATACATTATTGATCTTTTCTAACTAATATTTTTCCAATAATAAAATGCAAGACTATATAATTGATTGTCATGATATTTAAGTCTTATTGTGTTTCTTTTTCTACAGTGGGAGGACTTATGAATGCAACATGTGGGAATAGTACAGAGCTCATTATAGCAATTTTTGCCCTTAGCCATAATAACATTGCTTTGGTCAAATATTCTCTTCTGGGTTCTGTAATTTCTAATCTTCTTCTGGTTCTTGGAACCTCTCTATTCTGTGGAGGCCTTGTAAACCTTAGACAGGAACAGAAATATGATAGAGTAAGACCCTTCAATCCATTAAAAAAATTTAGGTTTAATAGGTTTTTTTTCTTTTACAATATTTGAGGATCTTATTGGATGTAATTTCTTGAATTTTGATTTGAATTTAGTTTCTATTTTATTTGAAAGGAGTCAACGTATTAAATTGATGTTAACATTGGTCGATAGATTATTACAGGAGTGATTTTAAGTTTTTTCAAACTTTCACTCTCTCACTTTTTCATTCTCTACTCATAGCACCTCTTTCTACTCATAGCGCCTATGGTGTTACGATGAGTAAAAAAAATATAGTGAAAGATTGAAAAAGTCAAAAGTTATTACACTTCGTCATTTTTTTAAAAAGGTGTCAACATCAATTTAATATAGAAGAGACAATTTTGACTACTTTTAAATAAAATAGAAAATGAAAAAGAAAAAGAAGGTTAAGAATCACATTGAATAAACTCTTGAAATCTTCAAATATTGGCACTAAATCACCCACTAAGCCAAACTTTTGTTCATGAATTGCCTATCTTATTTTGAGGTGAAGTAATAATGACTAGTGTTAATTAGAGTGTTGAATGTTTTGCAAATTTTCTTGCAGAGACAAGCAGATATGAACTTGCTTATGCTGTTTGTGGCATTGCATTGCCACTTGCTGCCAATGTTGTTCCATTATGCTGGTGCCTCAGAAGGTGTCACTGCAGAATCATCTCTGCAGTTGTCAAGAGCTGCTAGCATTATCATGGTGATAGCATATTTTGCCTACCTTGTGTTCCAGCTTTGGACTCACAGAACACTATTTGAAGACCACGATGTAAGCTTTCTTTGATTTTGAAATGATGAGGCTAATGATGATTCTTCTTCATGTCAATGTGTAAATAGTAGTTGTCATCATGCATCTTGCAGCAAAATGAAGAAGAGGGTGACACTGATTCAGATGAAGCAGTGATAGGATTCTGGAGTGGGTGTGTTTGGCTGGTGGGGATCACTGTGATTATTGCAGTGCTGTCTGAATATGTGGTGGAAACAATTCAGGTAATTGACTTCTTTTTCTTTCTCAGTTTATTTTACAAATTGCAAATCAATAACAAATTATCTTAGCTACTCTTTTTAAAGTATTTATCATCTATGACCACCTGTGATTAATGTGACTGTGTTTTCTTATGACTGTTTTGGAGTCTGTGTATATCATAATCTGTTATACTATCAGCTGATAGTGATGAAAAAAATATGTGAAATTGAACAGGATGCATCTAATTCATGGGGTATATCTGTTAGCTTCCTCAGCATAATCTTGCTTCCAATAGTTGGTAATGCAGCAGAACATGCTGGAGCAATCATATTTGCTTTCAAGAACAAACTGGTATCAAGTTTTATGAAATTCTGATACTTTTCATTTATTACATAAATTGCTTGCCTGAAATATGATTCAAATCATTTGTGCACATTCTTATGTGTTTAATTTCCTGAGACTAACATAATGATGGTGCTGCAGGACATTTCTTTGGGTGTTTGTCTGGGTTCTGCAACTCAAATTAGCATGTTTGTGGTAAGCATTCACCTTGAAAATAGTGAATGTTTAGTTGGATGAATAAAAATTTTCATTAAGCAAGTGTTATTACAATGTAGGTTCCCCTTTGTGTGATTGTTGCTTGGATTCTGGGAATTCAAATGGACCTCACCTTCAACCTCTTAGAAACAGGTTCACTTGCTTTGGCAATAATAACCACAGCTTTCACATTACAGGTATACTAATTTTACAAATTTGAGATATACACTAATTCTAATTTTATGTTAAAGTTTAGAGATTGAAAACATATTTAACCCTAAATTATAATTTATGTTGGTACAACAGAAAGATTGATCGAGTATTTCTTCCATTGTAGGATGGAACTTCTCATTACATGAAAGGCCTTGTGCTCTTCCTGTGCTACATTATTATTGGGGCATGCTTTTTCGTACAAAGAACATCCTCTGGTAAGCATAATAAACATTATCAATCTGTGTATTTATGTACTGTCTGAAATTACAATTCATTCATCAAATTGTCACTCTTTTTCCCAGACCAAATTAATGCTTCTAGCATAATGCTCAAATCAGCAAGGGAAGAAGTTTTCAGAGCTTAATGGGTAAATTCATGTTCTCTATATGCATGCAGATATATAATGTTTTTGTGTGCATTCAAAGAGTGTATGAAATTAGCTTCGAGCATTTCTTTGCAGGCATTTGTGACTGTTTTTGGTGTGAGATAAAGAGTTGGAGCTTCCAAACTTTGAACAAGATTCAATGCATTTGTTATTTGTTCATTTGTGATTCCCAGCCAAAGAGATGAAGAAGTTTTGCACTCCAATCTATTTGGTTGTTTCTGTATATAGTTCTCTTGAAAGGATTTTTCTTTTTCAAGAATTCTTTTGCATAATGTTGTAGAGACAGAGTTGTCTGTGACATGATTCTCAAATAAATTAAGAACTGTTATTTGGAATCTGTGGTCACATAAGCAAGAGCTTTTCCTCATGATAGCAATCTTTTCTCTTTTTATAAGAAAAGAAAGAAGTAAGAGCCACCTTTTGATTTTGATTGTCCACACGAAAGAGAAACAGAGAAAACATAGAAAAAATTTGTAAAACCACATTGTGAGCCACACATTAATGGTGTGTTTGATATAGCAAAGTTACTATTCAGGAGTTTTGAGTTTTGAGTGCATTTGGAGTGAGAAAATTGTGAGATGAAGATAAAATGTTGGGATTTGTGACTATGGTGCTTCAATTACTATTTTACATCAAGGTATTTATTTTGTTTTTTAAGTATTATTGTCAATTGATAAATAATATTTTTATACTTTAAAATATATACAAAGTACAATTTTGACTTTACATTAAAAAAAAAAACTAATCAACTTTTATTAATTCAATAAATTAATCACATATACAAATACATTTTCTATTTATACGTACTAGCTTTCTACTAAACCAATCATCTCATTTTTCTTCAATTTTTCTCCAAATTTATCTTTCATATCCACGTCTTGAAAAGTGACATGAAAATTTAATGATGAGACAAATTTATGTATATATTCATAGAGGAAGGCTACACACTTCAAACTTTATGATAATAAAAAAATTGTAACTTTGACCACAAATATAATTAAATGGCAGTTGCATTAATAATATAAAGGAATGATAGATATGAGTTACATAAATTCCCAATATTTAAATAGAATTCTAAATTGAATTTTGAACTTTGATTGAGATAGGTGTCACATAATGTTTAAATATAATTTTAAATTGAATTTTAAATTTTTATGGAGAGAGGTGTCTCATATTAGAAAAGAATATAATATTAAATTAAATCAAGAGACAGAAAATGGGTTTTGAAAAGACTAATCTTTCTCAAACTAATTTTAAAAATGATTCTTATAAGAAGATTGAATAAAAATTGAATGTAATCGATTATGAAATAAAAAATGGATACAGATTGCATAAAGAAACACTTATGAAATAATTAATAAAATAAAAGAGAAATAGAAAGAGAGAAAGATTACATATTTTTTACACACACTAGTCCCAGCTTATTACTTGGTCTATAATACAAGACTCAAAAGAAACCTACTATACTAATTATAATAAACTATTGTCCCAAGAAATAAGAGTTTATAAGAGTTTAGGCTCATTGATATCAATAGAAACCCAATCTTCTTATATGTGTTTGGTCATGGTTGTGACTCTTGTGGTTGGTCCCTTGGCTAGGGATTTACTATCGGTGTGCATTGTGGAATACATTTGATGACCTTTTTGTTTGATGCTTGTTCTAACTCATCTACTCCTTTGTAAAAGTCCAATGCTTTTGACACTTTTAAGTTGACTTGTTTGGTCAACATTATTTCACTTTAGTTCTTGTCTTCAATTATTCTTTCTTTCCTTCTTTGGATTTCTTCTTCGATTTTCATGCTTTAGTTCATATATTACCATTGTAACAGGCTTATAATTTGATAAGATCTTCAATATAATCTTTTGGATTTCTTCTTCGATTTTCACGCTAATTCATATATTACCATTGTAACATAAAGACTTGTAATTTGATAAGATCTTCAATATAATCTTCATATCTTCTCCTAGAGCTGTCAATTTAGTCCAACCCACAAGGCTTGGCCTTGGCCCACGTGGGCTGGGGCCAAAATAGTCCACAGGGCCAAAAAGCCCATAGGGCCAAAAAGCTCACAAAAGCCCCGTGGGCCAAGGCCAACCCATGGGCTTTTCTCTAACCATGAAAAAAATATTTATATGACAAAATTCAAAAGCTTCCAAACCCCAATTAATTGCACCAACCATTGTAAGAGAAATAAAAAGCCCCACTCATTGAAAATTGTACATAACTCATTGAAAATTGTACAAAATCAGAACAACCCATGTCAAAAAGCCATTTGACTTGATGGTGAATATACAAAATTATTGAATGTAATAGTAAGTTATTTGATAATGACAGGGCTAAAATATTCATCATGAAGTCGCACTCTAACTGCTATCGTTTGCTCAAAGAAACAAACATTTTCTTTCTTCTGCACCATCTTGTACTAGTAACTTTTTCACAAGGATTTGACTTCAGGCTACATCACTCTCCTGAAACTTCATTTAAAACTCCTTTCTTTAAACTACTGATTCACACAAATATAAAAAACAAAGCCAACATTTTCAACAAAAATATGTTTATTATATCAATAATATCTTTCGATAGATAATATTGAAATCATTATGTACTTTTTAAATGTGGAAATTATCAGAAGTAATGTAAGATATCAAAACTGAAAATTATTGCAACATCTTCTCCACTCAAACAAGTATAACTATAAAGTGTCAATGTTGTTATCTAAAGAGTGGGAACCCATTGCAAATTCATGCTTATCTCTCCCTCACTCTTCCTCTCTCTCTCTCTCTCTCTCTATATATATATATATATATATATATATATATATATATATATATATATATATATATATAGGCTTAATTATCATTTTGGTCCCCTAATTTGTTGTGTTGGTTCATTTTGATCCCCTTATTATTTTTTGGTTCAATTTGGTCCTCTAATTTTTTAAAAGGTTCAATTTGGTCCATACCGTTAAGTCAACGTTAACACTGTCTCCGTACATGCCACGTGTCATTTTATGGAATTTAAATTTTTTTTTTAAATTTTTTTTCAAAATTTTTAAAATTATTTTTTTTAAAAAAAATTAAACTGCCACGTGTCACTTTATGGTTGTCACATGTGTCAATTTGAGATTTTTTATTTAAAAAACAAATACTGCCACGTGGCAGGTCACGATTGTGTCACGTGTCAAGCTAACATTCATTGTTTTCAATTTAGTCCCTCTATTTGAATTTTTGATTCAATTTAGTCTCCCAATTTTTTAAAATGATTCAATTTTGTCCTCTCCAAATTGAGACCAAATTAATAATTTAGCTTAATTACAATTTATATATTTATGTTAAAATAAGTTTTTACCATTTATACATCAAATCACTCCCTAAATACTCATGTTATTTTCATTTCTTACATTTTTTCACTTGTAATTTTTTACACTTGAAATTTTCTATACATGTAAAAAAAAAAATAATTTGAATAGTTAGATGGAGTAATTTAATATAAAGATAATAAAATTATTTTAATATGTATATATAAGTTGTATTTAAGCTTAGTTACTAATTTGGTATCAAATTAGAGAGGACAAAATTGAATCATTTTAAAAAATTGGAAGACTAAATTGAATCAAAATTGTAAATAGAGGGATTAAATTGAAAACAACCAATGTTAGCTTGACACGTGACACAATCGTGACCTGCCATGTGACAGTATATTTTTTTAAATAAAAAATCTCAAATTGACACGTGTCACAACCATAAGGTGACACGTGGCATTTTTAAAAATAAAAAATTAAAAAAAATTAAAAAAAATTAAAAAAAAATTAAAAAAAAATTAAAAAAAATTGAAAATTTCACAAAATGACACGTGGCATGTATGGAGGCGGTGTTAACGTAGACTTAAGGGCAGGGACCAAATTGAACCAAAAAGTAATAAGGGGACCAAAATGAACCAACCCAACAAATTAGGGGACCAAAATGGTAATTAAGCCTATATATATATATATATATATATATATATATATATATGTATACTTTTTGACAAACACTTTATTTGAAAGAATTTGTGCATGTATATATACACTTTATTTGAAAGAATTTGTGCATGTATATATAACAGATTGTAACTTTCATAAATTAATATTTCTACCACGACTTGGTCTTGTGTTGCATTTTGCTTGTATGAATGAGATGGAAAGTGAGTATAAGTTTTGTAGTTCTAGCTAGTGAGTTGTAATACTGTTTTCAAAATCTAGTTTTACTTAAAAAAGTTGTGTGAAACTAATTTGATTTTGTGGTGTTTTTCTCCAAACCTTCCACATGACAAAAAATAAAGAAAACGTATAAAAGTTGAGGTTTGCATCTAGCATGTGCAGTGGTTATTGGTTGATGATTAGAGATTTGGAAGATGTTGAGAAGAAGCCAAAGGGGTTTCAAATCAAAGAGTTGAAGTGTAAAGTCGAACCTGTCAATCTTCAACATCTTCAAAAAGTTTAGACTCATACAGTGATTCCTTCATGTCCAAAAATATCATGCACAACTTCATCTATCCCAAAAACAATTGACAGACAATCAAACTATTAGTCTAGAGTTAATTATTTAATGTAAAGTAATTTTAAAAACAATAATATATAAACTTACCAATAGGATTTTTCAGAAAGTCCGTATAATCAACTTTGAGTACAAATCAACATTTGCACATGATTAGGAAGAATAGAGCTTCTATATTTGGAAAGTATACGCCCACCTTTCCTAAAAGCTGACTTTGATGCGACAATAGTAATGGAAATACTAAGCACATCTCGAGCCATTATAGACAACATAGGGAATTTTTTCTCATTAGTTTTCCAATATTTGAGTACATCAAAATCTTCACTTTCTTCATCATCTATTGTTGGTTCATCTAGGTAAACATCTACCTCGCTCTTGCCAATTATGGATTTTGATTCATTTTGATACATTTTAAGATCCTACAATGTATTACATATTAATTATCAAAACAAATGAAAACAATGAACACCAAGTGTAAAATACTTACCGAAATAATCCTTGATCTTTTGCCTTACTTTCTTCGATATTGGATTGAGACATGAAGAGATATTCTGTAGCAGATTGGGAAAGAGAACCATAAGAGGTAGACAAGTTCTTTGCATAATCTCCAAACAACATCTTGAACTTTTCTAACACTTTCTTAGTTTTCTCTTCATAAGTTAGAAGATCCAATTTTTAATAACAATACATTATAAAATCAACCTTTAGTCGTGGGTCAAGAATATCTCCAAAAGCTAACACAATACTATACTCCTTCGAATACTTTTGAAACTTCTCCTTCATATTCAAAGCCATTGTCTTTAAAATGACATCTTCATTCAAAAAATTCTCTTCAATGATTAATTGAATCTTCCAAATTTCCATAAAATACAAATTTGAAGTGGGATAAGAAGAACCGAAAATCATGTTTGTGATGTCATAAAATGGTTCTAAGAATTGACACATTTTCTCTCCCTTATCCCATTCCTCAAAAAATGGACAATTTTTATAACTTCTATCAACCACTTTGAGAATTTCAAAAGCCTTGTATCTTATTGCACTTTCAAGCATCAAATAAGTCAAATTCCATCTTTTAGTCACATCTAATCTCAAACCAATGCTCATATTTATGCCAATATCACTAACACATTCTTTGAATTTGAGAGTTCTTCCATCCGATGATTTAACATACTTAACACTCTCTCTAATGTTATGAAGTACTTTATCAACCACCTTTAAACCATCTTGAACTATCAAATTAAGAGTATGAGCACAACATCGAACGTGAAAAAACTCACCATCACATAATAAACTTCTCTGAACACAAAGATGGCTTTTTAAAATATCTTGTAAGGTATTATTTGTAGAAGCATTGTCCAAGGTAATGGAGAAAATTCTCTTATCAATACCCCATTGCTTTAGGAAATCAAATACAATACTTTCTAGTTCAACACCTGTGTGTGGTGGTTTCATTCAACAAAAGTTCAGAATCCTACTTGTCAATTTCCAGTTTTCATCAACAAAATGTGTAGTTAGGCAAATATAACCCTTAGAAGTAATTGCAGTCAAACCATTAGAAGTTAAACAAATTCTATAAGGAATCTTAGACATGATTTGCTTAACTTTATCCCTCTCTTTAATGTATTCCCTCTCCACATCTAAAACAATGGTATTCTTACATTTCATGTCAATATAAGGATTAATGTATTTTATCCACTCCCTAATTCCTTCGTACTCAACGAAATTGTAAGGAAAACCATGTTTAATTATGGCTCTCGCAAGTAACTTACGATGAACCTTTTAATTGATTTTTCGTGTCCCAAACTTTCCTTCTTGATCAAGACTGAGTTCCACATCTCAGTTTGCAATACTTTTACATGAATGGATATGACGACTTAAATGTGAAGTCCCATAATTGTTTTTGGTTTTAGGGTTTTTGCCAACTTTGTAGTGATGGCCACAATACTTACACGAAGCCTTTTCAATCCCATCCTTGTCTTTACCTATTCTTGTGAAAAAATTCCAAACATTTTATACTTCTTTTTTATTTGTGGCAGCACTTTCAGATGGACCAGGAGTTTCAGATACAAGATCATCATCCAAATTTAAAGGCTTGCTCTTAGAATGATCCATATTTTAAAGCTATTCCACACAACTTCATACAATATTTTAGCACAAATGATTCAATCATCATTATAATGATTAAAATTTCTAAAGAATGTAAATGTGGCAACTTATACATAGAAAATCCCAGTTAATAGCACTTATACACACTTATTCACATTATTCATCAGTTTTAATCCATAAAACAAATTGAGTTTACTATCTATAAAAAAATGATTGTTGGAACAAAATCATTATTAATCACATTATTTCCAGCAACAGAAAATTGATTGTTGGAAGAAAAAAGTTTCAACCCAATAGAAGTCCCTACAGCAGAAGTTGGCCAAGGAAACTAAATAAGAAAGCTTTGACTGTAAAATTAACCAACAAAATTACCATTGATAGTTTAACACACTTTGTAATATAAATGTATACTTTCAAATCTATCATTTTAACCATAGTCACATTCACATTTTGTTCATAGAATGAAAAAAAAAAAAAAACTTTGTTGTACATATTTTTTTCTCATCAATAGAAAATTTCTAATCCAATTTACATTAAGTTGATTTTACTTTAAAAATAATTGTACCAGGATAGAAAAATATAATAAAAAAGTAATTGAATTAGACTTTCCATAAACTAAAATTAACTAATACATTAGTTAATTTATAGAAGTTCTCTTAATATATTTTGTCCAAAATTTTATTTTAACATTGTCGACTTTAGCAATTTTACTTTTACATATATTTTTTTCTTAGCAGTGGGGAGGGGAAAGATGTTTCACCTTATTTCGGCTCGTTGCGAGTATAGTGCCTGATGTGAGATGCATCGACGTTTTTACTCATAATTCCTTGAGGAATAAGGGAGACAGTCTAGCTGCGATAGTGGGACACATGGAACCATCTGTTCTAGGAAACTAGATGTTGTTGTGGGCTAAAAGGCAGCGGAAAACCAAAGCTTGATTATGGTCATTATGTTTGAATATTTTAGATGAATGTGATGCTATGTTTGGTTTGATATGATTCTTTGGGTTTTGGGGTTTGTGTGTTCAAACCAAGGATTGATTGTGATCATAATGCTTAAGTGTTACTTGAATGCGACGTTGAGTATTATTGGACATGTTTTATTTATGAATTTCTTTTATAAATATCATTCTTTATGGTTAGCTTACCCCTATTTGTTTGTTTGTGTGTTTGTTGTATGTGCGATGATCGTATAACATGTGTGTTATACGGGAGCAGATGATATTGCAGATAATTTTGACATGGAGTAGATTGACGAGAGGTTGGGGTGGACTCTAGAGTTTTTATAAATTATTTAGTTGTTTTAAATCAAATACTGAAGACTATGTAATTTTCTTTTGTTCGCAATTTTTATTTGATTTTTTTTGACAAGCTAACATTTTGAACTACGTAATTTAAATCAAATTAAAAGATTTTTTTTATTAGTACATTTCCAATGATAATCCTTTTTCGCTAAATGCAAACATTTTCCAAATGTTCCGTGACATCCCAAAATTGGTAAAAATGTAAGAAGCACGTCACTATAAGGCTAGGCTAGAAGCCATGACAATCTTGAAGATGAGTAGATGTGTGCCACCACTTGCTATGCAAGATAAGGCTTAAAAGTATTCACTCCCTAGGGAGGAAACTCTCACAAATGGTTGAAACTCTTTTACATGTTTAAGAGCACCCCTTATATAGAAGATTTTAGGAGCCTCTAAGCAAATAAAATATACCTAAGGATGTTTCCACAAAAACCTAAACCTAACTTCTAGAAACTAGGTCAAATAAGGTTACAAAAATGAGAGACAAAAGAGCTAACTATGGTGTGTGCAAGACTAATTTCGTTCTATCATAAAAGGAGACAAAGAATGTGTCTCATATGTCTCCAAAAAGTGGCCAAAGTGTGCTAAAAGCAAAGGAGACCAAAGGTACATAGGTACACTTGTTTTATGCCTTTTACTTTATGATTTAGGCCTTTGCTTTACTCTCTCCTCCACATCATTTAAGCTCCTCAATATGTGACCACCTCATCAAGTTCCAAGGAGGCCAACCCTAGGAGGATCACTAGGAGCATGACAAAAGGAAAGGCATTATCCTCTCTACCTTTATTTTGCATTTCTTTAGATTCAATTTCTTGAAGTTGGTTATGTTGACTATTTGGAGTTGACTTGTTGACCTTGACTTAAGGGTGGACTTGTTGACCCAAGATTAGCTTAACCTTAAACCAGTATTCTACTAAATTCCTTAATTTGCTTTTGTAGGAATAAGAAAGGAGGAGGACCACATAGGAGACACTTAGTGTCCTAAGGAAGAGAGAGAAGGAACAAGACTTTCTTGAAGCATCTAGAAAGGGGAGACCCACATGCCTTGGATACCAAGTCTTCTAGAATGTTTTAGAACCCTCCTTTGGAAGCCTTGGCCATGAAGACTTGCCACCTAGATGGCTTGGACGAAATTTCACCCATGTGCACCCTATATTGACCTACTTTCTAGAACATGCTAGGTTTCTTTTGTAACCTTCTACTTTGTTGTTTTGCTAAGGGCCCCCTAGACTTGCCTATTTAAGGGGACCTCTAACACTTGTACAAGGGTTGAACATTTTGGAGAAATTAAATGCCTTTGTGTATCAACCATTGTGAGAGTCTTTCTCCTTAGGGAGTGGAGTTCTTTTAAGCCTTATCTTGAATCTTGATTCAAGTGACGACACACATCCACTCATCTTCAAGGTTGCCATGGCTTCTTCTAGCCTAGCCTTGTAGTGGCGTGCTTCTCACATTTTTATCATTCCTTTGCTTTCCATTTTATGCTTTCTTCTTCCTTTGTGTGTGTGATTTGCATTTTACTCTTTTTTATGTGTTGTCAACTCTTATTTGTTTTGAATCAATTCATTCTTCTCTGATAAAGGTGTGACCCACCATACCACCTCCTTAGAAGCTCCTTCAAGAAGGATCACTAGAAGCATGTCTAGAGGGGAGTCTTTTATTCCATCACCTTTATCTTTGTTTTGCATTACTTTAATTTGAATTCCCTAAGTTGGTTTCTAGTTGACTTATTTTGGTTGACTTGTTGACTTTGACCCAAAGTTGACCTTTGACCAAGATTAGATTAACTTAAACCAACATGCTAATCCTTGTTTGTCTTATTTTGTAGGTAATTAAGAGAAAGTAGAGCATGGCTAGGTGGCACATGGTGATTGGAGCACATGGATGAAGTGGAAGGGAGAGGAAAGCAAAAAGCATAAAGTAAAAGCAAAAGTAGACATGTACCTTGTCTCATTTTGCCTTTTTGGTTTATTCCTTAGAAGGTTACTTGGTCTCCTTCCTCTTTTGGCCTAGAATCCTCATGGGAATGCATCCACCAATCATCTCCCTTCACTTGGCCGAGAATTACTTTCACATTAGGTTTAGGGTTTGCTAGTTCATCTTTTTCATGTTTTTGTATTTGCTAAAGGATCCCTATGAACTCCTATTTAAAGGGTGCTCCTTGTCTTGTAAAAGGGTTGATCATTTTGTTATAAATTGTGTATTCAACCACCAAATTCTGTGACCTCTCCTTCCTAGAAGTGAACTCACCTTTGCCTTATCTTGCTTGCAAGTGGTGGCACCATCCCTCATCTCTAGGGTTTGGTTGGCTTAGATCCCTCTATGAGTGGCGTGCTTCACCCATTGCTCATCTTCTATGATTTCCATTTTTAATGTTTCTTCTTTCATTTTGTTCTTTAAGTGTTGTTGAAGCCGTGTGTGTGTTAACTTGAATCCAACTCTCTTATTCCTTTCATGAGGTTGAGAAATGAACCTTCACATCTAGATAGCATGCTATCTTAATGTCCAGTGAGAATTTTCAAAATGCTTTCTTAAACAACTTCACCATATTCGTAACTCTAAAAGAAAACAAGATAATCCTTCATCATTCTCTTCGCTAGAACCTTGGAAAGGAACCTTCACATCTAGATAGCTTGCTATCTTAATGTCCAGTGGGGATTTCCTTGGTTTTCTTAATCAATCATCACCATATTCAATAATCTTCTAAAAGGAACAAGATAATCCTACATCATTTGGTATCTAGAGCTTTGGTTGTCCTTGAATATGGTGTTTTCATGTTACAACATTGTCTTGTGTAGCTATCTTTGAATGGTCCACATAAAAATAATGTTGGCAGCAACGTGTGAATTTTTGAAAAAAATATTGCAGCTAGCTTAGTTGTGAAAAATTAACTTTCTTTATATCAAAAGAAAGCCCTTTGAGTCTAGTTTCCAAAAAAGAAGAATGAATGCATTTGGAGTTCTGTGGAGAGAGTTATGATCAAATGAGTGAGCAAAGGTCTGAGCTGTCGAGAATACGAAAATCAATGTTTTCAGGTTATGTTATGACAATTTTGGCTTCGGTTTTGTGACTCTTTTTTCTCCTAAATGTGGTTGGATAACATGTCTTTGGATGCTTAGTCATTGAACTTCAAATCCATGAGTTTTAATGCATTATAGCTACGTGCTTGTGTCTTTGTGTATGTCATGTTGAGTCTTTAAATGTGCCAAACTTTTACTTGAGTCATATGTCATATGCTAGTTGAAGTTTTCTCTTGTTGGATTTTGGCTTGAAAAGAAAGGACTAAGTGTTCAAGACACCACAATCTCTTGCCTTAAAACCTTTGGGAAACTAGTTTGAAGAAGAAAGAAAACAAAATTAATTTGAACATTTGGCTTCCTAAAGCCGAGACCAAACTTTCTATTTGGTGAAGCATAGTGCAATTTTCTTTAAAGGGTTATGCTACTAGTTTCTTGATTTGAATGTGGGTGAAATTGGCTTATTAGTCCAAATTCGTTTTAAAGGTTATTGTCTTTCTTGGTATATGATTGAGTGAGAAATGGTGATGCATAGTTCAAGTATTTTTCCAATAGAGTCTTTTCATGTACTTTTCTTGCTTGGTTTGATTTAAAGTTTTGTCATCTTGATATCCTTTCCTTAGAGTTTAACTTTCTTTGATTTAAGTACTTTTATTGCTTGTCTTTAGGTTCTTTGTTTTGTATTAGTAGTTTTCTTCGTTTACTTTCCTTTGAGTGTAGTGGTCGAGCCACTTGAACTTGTCTTGAAAACGTTCCTTTCTTGCTCTCGCTCTAGCTTTTTCCAGCGACAACTTTGGTTTTGAACTGAATGGTTTTGGACTTCGATTGTCTTACCAATCAAAGTTTATTCTCTAAGTATAAACTTCGGTTAGAAACCGAAGTCTAAACCTCCTTTTTACTTCGCCTAGATATACTTCAGGTGTAAAATTAGAGTATATAAAAAAAATCAAAACCAAAGCTCTTCATTATACTAGTGTACCATTTTTCATTTGGGGTTTAAGAATATAAATCTTCTTTTGTAGAAGACATTCTGAAGTTTAAGCCAACAAGAGAATATGAATTAGTAAATGAGAGTAAAAATGAATATAACATTATATGTTAGTCATGTGTGATATACGGTATATCTAAAGTTAATTAGCCTACAAATCTCAATGATAATTGATATAAAATAATAAAACAATTAAAAGATAATATATACTAAACGAACTTGGACATAGCCATAATAATCCGATTACGCATTGGCAGAAGTCAGACCCTTTTATGTAAATAAATTGATCTTGGATCTTGACCGACGAGTAAGAGTATGTAGGAAAATTAACTAAACCAATTAAAATTTACAAGAGATCAAAGCTTACTGTTCTTTATTATTATCAACTCTACTAAAAAAACCATATTTCTTGCCAATTTTGTTTTGAAAGTTTTTTCGTAGGAAATACTCACAAAATTTATTGTGAAAAAAATTTACAAGAAATTGCTACCAATTTTCTTGTAAAATATTTTGTATAAAACACTTTTCGCAACAAATTTTTAAGGAAATGATTACCCATGAAGGAATTACCTACTAAAGGTGTCAATTTGGCCCCTAGCCCATGGGCCAGCCCTGGCCCACTCTTCATTAAGCCCCCTTTTAGGGCAGGCCCAACTGAGGGAGCCAAAAAAAAGCCCCAGCCCCAAAAGCCCCATCATTGGTAGGTTAGGGTCAGGGCTAAGGTGGGTTAGGCCCTCCAATAATACTACATTAAGTTAGAGTCAAAGATCAAGCCGAGTGACCCGAACTATTCTGAAGACCTAAACAGGCTCGATGAGTCAGACATGCCCGATCACCCGTACAAGTTTGAAGCCCCAGATGGGCCAGAAGACCTTGACGGGCTATACGACCCAGACGGGCCTGAAGCCCCGGACAAGTCCTACAACAAGGACATGACCAACGACTAGGATGAGCCTAAAGACCCGAAGCAGCCCAACAAACTAAGCAGGCCCGAAGACCGAGACGTGCCTGATGACCCGGATAAGCACGATGACTCGGATGGGCCCGACGAATTGAACGAGCTCGACGACACGGACATGCCCGACAACCCAAATGGACCTAATGATCTGAACATGCCCGATAATCTAGACAGGCACAATGACATGGATATTCCTGACGACACGGACGAGCCTAATGATCCATACAAGAACAACGATCTGCATGGCGCCGGACGACACGAACGATTCAGACGGTCTCAAAAAGCCAAACGGGCCTGACGAGCCGAATGGACAACACGAGACAGACGGGCCCAACGAGTGGGACAAAGATAACAAGACGGACGAGCTTGACGATTCGAACAGGCCCAATGATCCGGATGAGCCCAACGATCCAAACGAACCCGACGAACCAACATACTAGATGAGCCATGCGGGCTCGACGAGTCGAACAGACACAACGAAATGAACGCACCCGACCATAGACGAGCCAAATGACCCGAATGGACTTGACGAGTCGGACGAGGCCGTCTAGACCAAAAACACAACAACACGGACATACCCGACGATCCAAACGGGCCTAACTACCCGAATTTGCACGACAACTTGGACGAATCCGATGACCGAAACAGATCCGACGATCCTGATGGGCCCAATGATCTGTACAAGCCCAATGATCAAGACGCACCCGACGGTTTGGACGAATCAAAAGACCCAAACAAGCTCGATAACAATGATGGTCCCGTCTTGGTCGTCAAGCTCGTAAAGGCTTTTCGGCTTGCCCGGGTTGTCGGGATCGTTCGGGTTGTTGGGATTGTTCGGATCATTAGTCTCGTCTGGCTCGTAAGGTTCGTTTAGGTAGTCGGATGTGTCTGGTTCATCGAACACATTCGAGTTGTCGGGCTTGTACGGATCGTCATACTTGTTTGGGTCGTCAAGCCCGTTCGAATTGTCGGACAAGTCCGAGTCGTCGGGCCCATTCACCGGGCCCATCCGAATCCTTTGACCCGTTCGGTTCGTCGAGCCCGTTCGTGTTGTCGAGCATGTTTGGATTATCAGATCCGCTTGGGTCGTCAAGCCCCTTCGAGTTGTTGTGTTTATCTAACTTGTCGACTAGGTCTGGGTCGTCGGGTCCGTTTGTGTAGTCGTGGTTGTCAGGGTCGTTGGGCATGTACGGATCGTCGAGGTTGTCTGTCTCGTTGTGTTTGTCCAGCTCGTCTTGCCCATCTGACTTGTCGGGACAGTCTAGGTCGTTGGCATCGTCCGACCTGTCCAGATCGTCTGGTTCGTCTTTCTCGTTGGGTTCGTCTGTCTCGTTGGGCCCGTGTGGTTTGTCGTGCTTGTTTAGGTTGTCAGGTTCATCCTGGTTGTCGAGATTGTCTGGGTCGTTCTGGTCGTTGTGTCCATCCATGTGTCTGTGTCATTGGGCTCATATGGATTGTTGGTCCCACACGGGTCGTCCGGGTCGATGGCATCGTCTGGGTTGTCAGGCCCACACAAATCGTAGGTCCAGTCTTGGTCGTTGGGCTCATCCAAGTCGTTGGGCCTGTCTTAGTCGTCGACCTCGTCCGGTCTGCTCGTGTTGTTGGGCAGCTTGGCCAATCTGGCTTGTCAGGCACATCTAGGTCGTCGAAAAGTTTAAAAATATATTTTAAAAAATAATATATTTTTCATGTTGAAGATGAAAGCCCATGGGTTGGCCCTGACCCATTGGGCTTTTGTGGGGTTTTTGGCCTTGTAGGCTTCTTTGATGAGTTTTTTTTTTTTGATGTGGGCATTTTTGCCCTAGCCCACATGGGCCAAGGCCAAGCCCTGTTGGCTGGCCAAATTGACACCTCTATTACATACCAATTAAAATGCTTAGAAAAAATGGTTGAAAAAAGTTTTTAAAAAATTTTTTTTTAACAAATTTGCAGGAAAAATCCCATGTCTTGAGTTCCAGTCGCATTCCCCCAACCAAAATCGCCTTTTTTTAGTGTGGACACTTTTAATGTTTAAGCAAAAAGTGATATTCGTTGGGCCAGCAGACATTCTCGTTGGCCGAACAAGCTTTCCTCGCTGGGCTAGCAAGTCTTGGTAGTTGGGCGAGCACGTCAAGGTCCCTAGGCGAGTGACTCTAGGCAACGTCTAGTGATTCTTCTTCAATCTTCCACTTTTTCTAGAAAAGTCCACAGACATCAAAGTAAACCTGTTTTTGAAATATAATTACAAATTCCTAAATTCTTTCATGAGATTAACACAAAACACATGAATAAAAGACAATTCAGAGGTTCTAATAAGTGTAAATAATAGGTAATTATCACACTTATCAACTCCCCCCAAACTTGAGTTTTTTTTCATGTCCTCATGAAAGGAAAAACCATAAAAACAAAAAATGAGAATCAAGGCCATCTTGATCAACACAAAAAGAGAAGCATATGATATCAACTTGCACTATCCTTGTCACAAAATAGAGAGAAGTCATTTGTATTTCAAAGAGTGAACATGGAATGGTGCTTTTATCAACACAGCTTTCACAATGGTAGTGTTTCACTCAACTAACAAGTGTTTAAACAACTAAAACTCAGCATGTTAGAAAACTACTTCATCAACCTTTGCACTTCATCTCAAAAACACTTCACACAACTTGATTTAGATCAAAAGGTCTTTAAGGGTTGTAGCTTGACTTGGTTAGAGGAACATGGTTTTTCTTGGATTCAAAGACACCACATGAGAAGAAGAAAACAAGAATATGCATAAATCATTCATCAACATCCTCTACCTTCATATACAACATAGGCCCCATATACTTCTAATCTAATTTTTATCTGTAGCAACCTATTTGCTTGCCTTTTTCTTTTCTTCATTTATTTTATTGAAAGAGATATTCAAACATTACTAAAAGAAATTCTCAACCACTTCACCCCTTACTTTCTCACAAAATTTTTCCCCAAACTTAATCCCAATTTGTGTAACATCCCGACCGATATTACAGATTTAAATAAATAAAATAAAGAAATAAATAATAACTTCATTTATTGAATATCATTTCCCCCAAAATGCGAGAAATTTAAAACTTTATAATAATAATAAATATTCTCAAAACCTCTACTACAACTCAAACATAAAAATCCATACTAAAAAAAACCAAGTTTAATAATATAAAATATTACAATTGTTCCAAAACAAAAAAAAACTCTGAATAAAATCTTTATCCCAAGTTAGCCCCGCTTCAGCTCTAAGCCTCACCAGATCCACCTGCAACATCATATGTTGATGTGTACCACGTACACGATCATCGTCAAACACAAGCAGATAGGGTGTACCATCCTTCTAATGAGTACCTTAAGAAGTCTTGTTGCCACACCTATCAGCCACAACTGATAGAGCACGTGTGAGAAACCATGCTACAGATTACACACCATAACGCCGGGTAGAGTTTCCAATACGAATAACATTCATAAGGTCCCAAGACTACAAAACTCGTCAGTTAATTACTGAAAAGGGCAATCTAACAGGACCCATCCGTACACGTCGCTACGTGCACACTCATACCGGCAACATTAGCCAACCCGAGCCACAACTCAAGAGTTTCTCGTGTTCATCCGCCATCCCGAGTCACAACTCAAGAGATGTTATTCTGAGTCACAACTCAAGGAATACCACCTTCTTAACCCCTATCCTGAGTCACAACTCAAGGGATACGTTTCGAGCCACCACTCAAGGAACACCAGCAAGCGGACCTTTAAGATATCCTAAAAGCCTTGTAGACCACGCATATCAAAACGAGCAAAACATGATTCTGTTGCAGCAATATCGCCTGGCGCTGCTCACGAGGTGCCAGGCGCTTTCCACTTCCAGACCGCCTGGCGGGTGTGATGAGTTCAAACTTTTGCCCTCATTAAATGTTTAAATTTTGGGGATTTAATATCATTTTTGTGCTTAAGAATTGATTTTAGTTGTATAAAATCTTATTGTATATTCTTAACGTTTAATAATGCAACTAGAATTTAATTTAAGTCCTTAAGAGTGTGAATTTGGAATATTTGAAGTTACAAAATAAGTCCAAAAAAATCAGAATTCTGGAAAGAAAGAATTCACGAGCTAAATGTGTAAGACCCAAGGAATTTAAATAATTAAATAAATAATTATTTAATAAATGCGGGTAGGGAAAGCCTTTATGGCAATTAATGTTAACCTTTATGATGTGAAAAAGTACTAGTTCAAATGGTTGAGAGTACTTGGTTGTGTGAGAGGACTTGGGTTTGAGTCCTATCGACGCCATTTGTATGTTATTTAAATTTATCCTTTTCTTATGATATGTTTAGGCGCGGTAAGAAAGTATAAAATTCTATATTTATAAAGGTTATCACGAAACATGAATTGGTTGAATTGGTTGTGCATTTGCTTTGTGATTGAATGGTCATGGGTTCAAACCTTGGTATAGTCAAATTGAGTTTCTTTTTGCTAATGTTACTTTTGACATGAATGTGAAAGGGTATAAGAACCCTAGCTGGTCAAAGGAGCAGCCAAGGGATGGGCTGGAAAACAACCCATAATGTATCTTGAATAACCATTAACACAACCATAATGGCATTTTTCGTTTTTGGCTCAATTATGGATAATTAAGGGAATTTAGAGTGAGAGAAAGAGGAGAAAGAGGAGAAATAGGGAGAGAAACGTAGGACATACTAAGGGAAACATCTGAAGCGTTTTGAGAGCATAAGAGTAACAATCAGAGAGGTGGAAGGTTGATGTGGAAGTAAGCCATTGTTGGTCAAAGGAGAGCTCTAGAATTATCAACATTAAAGCGAGGAACCCAAGTTAGAGGAGTTCTTGTTTGATGTTTTAATTTTATTTGCATGTATTCATGATGTGCTTGAGTATGTGAAATGACAATCTTCCAATTCATTCGCGTTTCGCTCTGGTTTCTGGAAATTTTCAGAAAATGCTTGGCGGTCACGCGCGACCCGCCAGTTGGCACAAGCTCCAGACCCAGTTTCTGGGTTTTCTTCATGAATCGCCTAACGACGGAGAATGATCCGCCAGGCAACGCGGACTAGGTTGCCCGATTTTGATTGCTTTGGATTTTTCTGTGTTATCAGTGATGTCGTAGTGATGTTTTTATGCATGAATGTGAATTTTGATTAGTATAATTGACTGCGGATATTAGGGTTATGTTGAACATATGAATTCTTGTATGAAATTGGGACTAGGGTTCATGTTGGGGTTGGATACAATTAAGCATGATTTATGTATATTATTAGTGCATTGTTTGATGTATATGTTGTCATATGCGAGCATGTGAAATTATGTCAGCATGGAAAGTGGGTGTTGTGATTAGAGTGCTTGGGAATCAGGGTTGACTCGAAATAAATTTGGGCAGAACCCAAATTATCAAGCACCGCCTCGCGGCGCTTGGGCTGCCGCCAAGCGACATCTCAGTTTTGTTGATTATTTTGAGTTCTGTTGTGATTACGTGTATTGAGTATTAGGCTGGATAACTTGTATGTATGATAGGAATTAGTAGGTAGAGGTGTGGAAGGAACTTCAAGCATGGAATATGAAATGAAAATGTATGAGAAGGTAATGATTGAGATATATGTGTTAAGCTAAATAAATTTGTATGTTGATATGAACTGAAATTATTAGAAAATTGTAATCATGTGCACCATGTATGAGTGGGTTCAATAATTAAGAAATGTGAATTGGTAATATGATGAGTGAGTAGTAGAAAATGTTATAATTATGTAAAGGTGGGTTTGTAATTGTGAAACTGTGAATAATTGGTAATGTGATTTTGTATGGAGTATGATGGAATAAAGTTCATGTGCAATACTGACCAAATCGTGATGGCATGAGTTATATAAATATTAGACTGTATGATTATAAGACTTAGAGTATATTGAGTGTATGTGGTAGGTTTAAAGTAGCAAATGATGAAGAGTATGTGTACATGATAGTAATCGAATTGGTATGATTTAGGTGTGTATTTTTTATTTGGGCATGGAACTGTAAACTGTATAATTTGGGTTGTGGCAAATGGTGGGTACGATATTGAAAATTTTGTGGCTTGTTCCAGTTAGTGAATAAAGTAAAGCATGCTACGACATGATAATATATGATTTGGGCGTGAGTTAATTATATATATTGAGTTTTGGTTATAGTATTATGTCTGAAATACTATGATTAATATGAGAATGATGCATTGTATGTTTGGAATCTCTTAAGACCTGAGGAAAATGCCAAAAACTAGTAGCATTGCGCTACTGGTATAGCGCCTGGCGGCGCGGGGTGAGCCGCTAGGCGATAGAGTTCTAAAACAGTGGCAGTGGCCATCGTCTACGTGAGGCGCCTGGCGGTAGGGTGGAGTCCGCTAGGTGGTGACAGAGTCCGCTAGGTGGTGACAGAGTCCGCTAGGCGCTTGGCACTTGGCGGTGTGAGATGCCCGCCAAGCGGTTTGGAACCAGGTTCCGCCTAGCGACGCGAGAGGCGCGCCAGGCGGTTTTGGTGCATGAGGAATGATTTCTACACAGCTTTAGGTGATGTACATGATGCAATGCTTTGGTTGGGGGCCTAATTACGAGTGTATCTTGTAATGGGGTAACACATGGCCACTCTAGGTTGTAGCCTGGTGGTTTAGGAAGTCCAGTGGAGTGTTCGAGATCGTGGCTCGTACGATGAGGTTTCAGATGATTTCCCTCTTTAGTGCATCTGATAGAGTTTTAGTAGTCTGGGAACAACTACAGACTTCTATTCGTTTTGAGGAACTCCATTTGGTGTCGCGGTGTGAGGCCGTGCCAAAGATATTCCCGTGTGTGGACTATGAGGTGGTGGCTTGTAGTCGGAGGGGCGAGTAGACACTCGTGCAACAAAGATCGATCAGTGAATTCACCCAAAGAGTGTAGAAATAATAGACGTCTAAATTAAGGGTTGAAAGTTGAGGAACTAAGGAAAAAAGGGAAATACTAACACGGGTTATAATCTTGAGATGTTTTATTTATTGTCATATTTTATTGGTTGATTTAAATGAGCTCATCCTATTTGTGTGTGATTGGCGATGATCATGTAACTGGTTACATGGGAGCAGATGTTGATGTAAGTGAGCATGTGGATGGTTAGCGATGGAGTGGGGAACAACTATGGGAGTTTTAGTAGTTCTTTTTATAGTAGTTTTCTTTACGAAGAAATATGGACTATTTTGTAATACTTTTATGGATGATTTAATGTTGTAATAATTAAACACTGCAGTTTTATTTATTATTGGCGCGTTGACTTTGGATTAAATTTTTCCGCGTCTTGGGAAAGAAGTTTTAATAAATGAGGTTATATATATATATATA
>Ga0214544_1001495_pt1 | contig 48775 bp, 24 predicted proteins | sample CNSS3metaG_FD_160074 | JGI IMG/M metagenome (GOLD analysis project Ga0214544, IMG submission 160074) | Root nodule microbial communities from cowpea collected in UCLA plant growth center, Los Angeles, California, USA - CNSS3 | ecosystem: Host-associated > Plants > Roots > Nodule | place: USA...
AATTTCAAACCAGAATGCACACCATACGTCCTAATTGCATCTACAAATTGGGCCTTATCTATGAAATATGTACCAATTTCCCACTGATAATCTTCCATGTTTATTGGCATCCGAAAGTTCATGAAGCATGATAACCCATCTCTTTCAGTTTCCCTTTAATCTCAAAAAAACTCCACCAATCCGGGTCACATACCCATGTAGCTGTTAACCCATCACTATAAGTTAACCTATCAGTTTGTATAAAATGGCCACCATGGTGGAGTACAACTTCAAAACAATCATCAGACATCACAACCAATATAGTAAAACCACTTACCCTGTCAAATAAGAATACCCAAAAAAACGCCACAAATTACAACCATACCACAAAAAAACAGTATAAAGTCATAAAGGGGACCACAAGCCACCCACCCACCGCATACTTTACTTTACACTTCACAGAAAGGACCCCGACAGCACAACCCCCCACAACAGAACCCACCCCCCCACAACATTTATGCAATATAATACAAACCCCAAAACGAGTACAACTTCGAAAATATAAAACAACAACACACATTCATCAACACACATTCATCAGCACGAAGACAAAAAGCACAAAAGAAAACTCACCTTCCACGACTGCCAAAGATTCCCCTTCGTCGTCTTCCACTGCCGAACCTTCTTCTTCCCAACTTCGCCGATCGTCGAACCACAATCCCAATTTTCGCTTTCCGCTTTCTGCCCTGATTTTTCCTTCTCCACCCAATTTCATGTGTTGTGCCCTAATTCTCTCTAATGTCCTGTGCCCTAATTCTCTCTCAACGTAATATTTTCCCCAATTCACTCAGAAAACACGAACCACAAATTTTTACTTTTGCTTTTATTACTTAATTACTTTTTTTTACATCTTAATCCACGTGCACACCCACTGATTCTGCCACGTATCTGTTCCACTGTGCCAGCTCAACAGGTCTCAAACGGCGTTAAATGGTATTTAACGGAAGGTACTAAAATTAACCCGTTTAAAAAGTTTGGGTACTAAATTGAACATTCAGAAAGTTCGGGTACCAAAATGAACATTCAGAAAAAGTTTGGGTACCTAATCAGTATTTATACTTTAAATAAATTATTGAACTAATATTTCACTATCAAGTGAGACGAAAGAATTACCTTCTTCTTTTCTTCCTCGAGGATGGGAGAGAATAAAGGAGAAATAAGAGAAAAAATAATAGATCTTTTTCTTTTCAGAAACAAAAAAACAGATGAGAATGAAATATGAGAATAATTTATAAAAAACACAACCTATAATGAAAAGTGTTGTTATTGGTGGGTTATATGTCAATTTACTTTCAATCTCGCTCATACTCATTTTAGCCTGTAGATTAAGTGCGCAAGTTTAGTTGAATCCATATTTTAAAACTATGAAATTTTTTCAACTAAATCTGGATTGAATCGATTGTGATCCGAGTTACCTCACACATTATAACTAATTTTGATATTCCTAACTAAATACTTTATAATTTAATTTAAGAGTGAAACAAAATTTTTTATAATAGTTTGAGGACAAAAAAATATTTTTAGTTTCTAATTTTTTAAATATTTAAGTATTTGGTTTTACAGCTAATAAAATAGTATTAAATATAATAAATGTTTTAATTTCTTTAATTCTGAAGCAATAAATAGCTTAAATTATTTAATTCTAAATCATTAAATAGTTTAAGTTTTTTAATTATAGAGCTATAACTTCTTTAAAGATTTTTAAAAAATATAAAGCTGTAATTATGTGTATCTGTAAAATTTAAAATCGTAATTATGTGGAGTGATAATGAATTTAAAGTATTGATTACGCATTAATAATTTTATTTTAAAGTAATAAATGCTTTAATTTGTTGTTATCCTTATCTTTAAACATATCTTTAAATAATTATATCATTATAAAATAAAATAAGAAATATTCTTTGTTGTGAGTAAACCTTTATTAGGATACTCTAAGCATATTTTCTATATAAAAATAATTTATATATATATATATATATATATATATATATATATATTACTTTATTAAAAATTTCTCAAACATTTATTTTAAGTAAACAATGTAATAAAATATCAAAAAAATAATTATTTAATAAACATAAACATAAATAAAGTCCATTCAACACAGTCTTATTTAATAATGTTATTTTTGAAAATGTAATTATATTTAAGATTAAATATATTTTTATTTTTTAGTCAAAATAAAAATAAAATTAATTTTTTTTTCGAGACAAAATTAGATTTTTATTTGTAAAATATATATGAATTTAATAATTTGAACTAAATTTTAAATTCTATTAATTTTATTTATCATTTTCAACGTATTTTTTAGGTTAACAAGTTAATATTAAAATAAAAATGTATTAAATGTATAAATAATTTAAATATTATTATAAAATAATTTAAAATATTAAATAAATTTAATCAAATTTGTTTAAAAAATTAAAATTTAAATATTTTAAATGTGAAAGATTAAATTAATTCATAAAGCAATAATATAAAAAAAATGTGTTTCTATATTTCATAAAAAGAAAAAAAAATCAAATTGTGGGGACCGATATCAGGACACAACCCAGGAAGTGAAAACGCCGTGTGGCAATTAATTGAGAAGTAATTTTGGGAAGCGTAATTTAAAAAAAAAAAGAAAAAAAGGAAGAGAAAGGAAAATGGGCACAGCAACAGTTTGGTGGAGAGCGAGAGCTATAAGTGCAGGAGTAGGAAGCGATTGGAGGTTGTCCGAAGCCAGAATCCGAAAAAGGTGCATTAGCGTGTCAACGAGAAGTAGTTGCTCTTCATCGCCACTGACACTAATCCTTTCTTCAATGCCTTATGAGAAGGAACTCGCCGCTGCAAAGAAAGCAGCCACTCTCGCCGCTCGTCTCTGCCAGGCACTCATCCACAATTTCTCTTTACCATCGCCATTTTCATAAACAAAAGAAAAACCCTTATTTTTGCGTTTTATTGAAATTATAGACTAGTTTTGCGCAATTGCATGTTTTGTTTTTGTTGCATAGCCTGCTTAGTAAGATTCTTCTATTTTTCGCTTTTTAATTTTAAATTTTGCGGCAACGGTTGATTTTTTAAATTAGCAATGGATGCTGATTTATTCTTCTTTGCATGCTTTTTGCAGAAAGTTCAGAAGGCTCTTCTGCAATCCGATGTTCACTCAAAGTCAGACAAAAGTCCCGTTACAGTGGCCGATTATGGTTTGTTATCTTACTCCTGCTACCATTGTGTTTAGTGTTAACGTTGAATTGTTTTTTGTGCGAATGCTCACATTGACAACTTAATTGTAGTTGGAAATGAGATGTTTAGTTGTTAACTATTGACTGAGTAGAAGTAGTGCTGATTGTGTATAATGTTATGCTCTTGGACTATTTTTTTCGGGTACTTGTACCGGTTGGATTGTGTTTACATAATTGGAAGCTGAACAATGGGAGTGGTGTAAGCTTTTTAGATGTCTTCACAAATCCTTGCCATGTTTTTTCACATGTATAATCCCGGGTTACTGATTTGATCAGAACATTTCGTGCTTGTTGTATAGATTATCATCTCTATTTCGAGGGGCTTTGTTGTTCCAGTGCTTTGACATAAGTTATTGTTCCTTGAGTCCAGTTCTATGAGTTTTCGCACTCTCAAAATTTGTTTTAATTCCTTATAATAGTTATAGATGATCCTGTTAATATTCAACTAATTCAGTTTACAAGAATGAGCCAGCGAATTTTAACAGTATCATTGTAGTTTTGAAATCTTTAGCATTTCCTCAACGAGAGTAGGGGAGTTGTACTTTAATAATATTGCTACAAATACAAGCTCTACACCAGTGACTTAATAGTCGTAGCATACTTGTTTTAAACCATTAATTGAAACTCTCTTTTAGTTGAAAACTTGTGATGAGTAGCTAGTATAAGCCAATTGTTGGCTGGTGTAAAGCATTTTTCCTTACAGGACAGACATGAGGAAAGACCTTGCACTTGTATAAATTTGCTTCTATGTTATGACAGGCAAGTATGCAACTATAGCAGATGTTTTGTTTGTCTTCCCTCACTAATTTATATATCTCTTTCACATTATGTATTGTTCTGCTACCTGTCTCCATATTCTAGTAATCATTTTGCATGTACGAAAAGAGGACCTAATTGTAGTTAGCTCAACCAGCAAGTTTTTGGGCAAATTGCTCTCACATAAAAAAACCAGTCATTATGCACATTAGTCGAAATTCCTGCTACCACCACCTCAATAAATAGTGGATCTTCCATATGTTCTTTGTAATGTGGTGATTTAAAATGCTTCTACAAACATATTTTTTGAAAGATCATGTAATATTATGAGCTTGTGCTTCATTGCCTGTAATTTGGACCACTTGTGAAAAAGAAAGTTATTTACAATTTTAGCTGTAATTTTTCATTTTATATTATTCTAGTTGCTAAACTTGTTCATTGAGGTTTAAATGAAGTTTCAATTCACTTCATATAAATCGGGTTGCTGTCTTGTGGTTTACAGGTTCACAAGCATTGGTCAGCTTTATACTTGAGAGAGAACTTCCTTCTGAACCATTTTCAATAGTAGCCGAGGAGGTGAAATTGTAAATTCTTACAGGTTTTTTGTACATGTAGACTTTGCTTTCATTTCCATGCTTGAGTATAAAATCCAATTTTAAAAATTCAGGATTCAGGGGATCTTCGTAAGGAAAGTGGCCAGGAAACACTGAAGCGCATTACAGAACTTGTCAATGATACTCTTGCTAGTGAAGGATCAGATAGCTTTCCTACTTTAACAACAGATGATGTGCTTGCGGCCATTGACAATGGTAAGTCTGAAGGTGGTCCAGTTGGACAGCACTGGGTTTTGGATCCGATAGATGGTACGAAAGGGTGAGTATTCTTTTTTTCTCAAAAAAATTCATTTTGGTGTAAATTTTGTCTACTGTTAGTCGAATTTCATTATATTATTTTTCTAAAAAAGTTAATGTTCTTGCAGCACGAATTTGTTTGTAATATCTCATGGAAAACATATGACTTTATCTAGTATTATTAATCTTATTATTATCTGAGATTGCAGTTGTCATTCAACATCTTATCTTGTTTAGGAAGTAAGGAAAAAATAATTGTTGAAATCCATCGACTATCAATTCAATGTTCCAACCAACATATAGCTGTAATGGCGATTTTAATTTTGAAAGACATTATTTATTAGCTGGCATCGTTTCATATTTCACTTTTAATTGAAAAAAGGCCACCTTCTTTTCATTGTACTTCCTGTTTTCAAAAGTTTGTAAGGTAAACAGGAAAAAACCACTTATTATTTTCTACTTTCATTTTTTTTTTGTCACCGTTTCTTGTATCAACTTTTAAAATCAGGAAACAAATAAAACATAAAATGATAATAGAAAACCTTAAAATCTAGTTTTTTACTCATAAAAATTTGATAATATAAAATACTAGTATATTAGTATTTACTTTTATTTTCTTTACTTATCAAATTAATCAAACATTTGATTAAATAATTATTTTTCTTCATTATTTCCTATTTTACTCTCTATATTTTTATACCATTTGTTTCACTTGCATTGTCACTTATGGAGATCGTGTCATTGAGTAGCTCATGCTTCTGAGATGACATAATAGGTTTACTGTCTATATTTTTATACCATTTGTTTCACTTGCATGGTCACTTATGGAGATCGTGTCATTGAGTATCTCATGCTTGTGAGATGACATAATAGGTTTGTAAGAGGAGATCAATATGCTATAGCATTAGGTTTGCTACATGAAGGAAAAGTTGTATTGGGTGTCTTGGCTTGTCCAAATCTTCCACTGGCATCCATTGGCTCTAATCAGCAGCATTCTTCAAATGAAGTCGGTTGTCTCTTCTTTGCTAAAGTTGGTGATGGAGCATATATGCAAACACTGGGTGGTTCTACACAAACTAGGGTTGGTGCTTGCAAGTTTTTTTCATACTTGTCACTTTGGTAATGTCATTTGACAGTTGTGCCATGTCCAAATGATCATCCAGGTCCATGTCTGGGATGTTGATAATCCAGAGGAAGCATCATTATTTGAATCTTTTGAAGCAGCGCACTCCTCTCATGACTTGTCTAGCTCCATTGCAGAAGTAATGTTATTTCTATAGTTAGCACATTTGTTGTTTTTCATTGTTTTTTAGTTTAACTCTTAGCTCTCTTAGATTTAATTACACAAAATTCTTGAACGTTACTTAATTAACAGAAACTTGGTGTCAAAGCACCACCAGTCAGAATTGATAGCCAAGCAAAATATGGAGCTCTGTCAAGAGGAGATGGGGCTATATATTTGCGTTTCCCTCACAAAGGATACCGTGAAAAAATATGGGATCATGCTGCTGGAAGTATCGTTGTGACTGGTATTAATTTTCATTAGTTTTTCTTCCTGTTCTGAAGTATTTCTTTAATGAAATTGACCAATCTTTTCTTGGTAAACATGCTCTGCTTAAAATGAGTGTCATAACTGTCCAGAATTGGTCATAAATAACATTTGGCCTATGTTTATGTTTATCAAGTCCATGTCCTAGTTAAAAGTTTACTTGGATCTAGAATAGGTTTCTGGAGTGTGTTTTAATGTTTTCTCTTACAAAGTAAGACTTTAAGCCTAATTTAGTCTTACAAAACTAGCTTATAAGTTAATATTTGCATCCATTTGAATATTATAATTTGGTCATATCTCAAATTGATGTGTTGATGTGAGATCTCCAATGCACATTCGATGCCGCCGAGGACATAACATCTCAAGAATAGAACTAGATATTTGTGAATAGTTCGATAATAGGTGACATGATAGATCTAACAATCCATGTCAACTTAGGCTCTATATCATCTTAGAAAATGAACTTTAAGTTTGACTCAATCTTATAAAAACAGCTTATAAAGTGAGGTTTACACTCACTTATGTAATATAATTTGATCATATGTATAATGTCCTACACTTTCCTTGTCATAGGTAAAGTTTATACATTTTAACAAATTTAGGGAGCTTGGCAACTTTTCTAAACCTTTTTTATTTGTGATTATTCATGCTTTTAGCATGATGCATCCTGGAGCCTGATGCCAAGGAACTCTAAATGTGAAGTTAAAACTAACCTTGTTTGATAAGTTTTAAGCCATTTCCATCATTTAGCAAATTTTATTTGTGGTAATGAATTTTAACACTTTGAATTGAAAGGAAATAATGAAGGCTTTCAAGGAAAAGATAGTGCTGGTCTCAAATGTGAAGTTAATGGAACATAAATTTTGATGTCTAGGATTAAGTTTACTTCATTGTGTAATTCAATGATAGTTGAATCTTTATAAGTATTTTTGGGGTTATGGTTTAATTTGATTTGGAGTTAGGGAAGTGATAGATATTTGTGATGTGAATATCATCTAATATATTTTAAGATACACGGAACTCATACATGTTACATACTCAATTCTTACTGTAGAATTTCAATTTTAAACTCTGGAATTGCACTAGTAAAACGATATTAATATACTTTAAATACTTTCTTCATGATGAAATCTTAAGAGATTTTGGCTGCTTTTCTCCTAACACCTTAGAGGAGTTGGATTTTCGGTAGGGAATTAGTTATTCATTTTCCGAAGCGAGCGCACCCAAAATTCTTCACAAGAGATTATGAAGTACAAATCTTAGAACTTGTCATTTTTTTCCAAAATTACAGTAGTGTCGAGCTCAAATTAAACCCTTTTAAATTGCTTCATTTGAATAGTCAACTCTGTATGACAGTGGTTGCATCTTACAATATTCTATTTGGTCTGGACTGTGTATAAACTCTGTTAAAGTGCCGGTGAATAATTATATTTCAATCTGTTTATGTTTGACTTGCCTTTATCATGTTACTTAGCATTGATCTTTCTTTGGTCTTTAAATGATAAGAAAGATAATTTGAATGCACGATTATCTATTTGTTGCTCGTGGAAGGTCTGAGGGGAGGGGGAATTGAAACGTTGTATGCACTCATTGTCATTTCCCTTCAACGGGAAGACACTTGATGTTTCTTATATAGAATGAAAACAAGAAAAAAAAAATTGCAAAATAAAGGAAAATAGTTGTAAGGGAATTGCTGAAAATTTGCTTGTTGAGAGGAGTGCGGTTTTGAATATTCTTTGTATGGATATAATATTCCTGCGGACCCAACACAACTCCTCATTACACTGATGACATTATCTCATGGATGAGCTATATATTTCTATCTGTTGTTTTTTGAATGACTTATGCAAGCATAATATTGGAGTCTACCGGTAATTGTGACTTTCATTGACAATGAACTAATATTTAGGTTCCTGCATTGCTTAGATTGTGAATGTGTCTTCTAATTTTCTATAAATGCGATTGGACTTTTGTAGAAGCTGGAGGTATCGTCACGGATGCTGCGGGGAATCCGTTGGACTTTTCAAAAGGAAAGTTTCTCGATGTTGTTTCTGGTATTATTGTTACAAACCAGAAATTAATGCCATCGCTTCTGAGAGCAGTTAAAGAAGCACTCAATGAGAAAGCATCATCCTTGTGATTTCCATTAAGCTTGTTTACTTTGTGGTCGGTTCATTATATGGGACCTTCTCCTCAATGTGCTATATTTCCTTCGTGATCTGATGAACATGATTGGAAATCCTCTCATTCCCTCTTTGAAGCAGATTTCTGCTCTTGTTTTTGCAGCTGCTATTGTCTTTTCCTGGACATGTACTTCTCTTTCTCTATTATTTTCTATCAATAAAGAGAGATCTTCGTTTAAACATGTTTGATAATTAATTCTTCTAGATTAACTTGTTAGAGGTGATATGATTTCAATGCATAGTTGATCCAAAAGTACCCCAAAATTTAGTGAATATCAGTATAATAAGGAAAGTATGACAAACAGAGGCCTCAGTACCCCATCTGAGTTTGTTTTGCAGCAAATATGAACTTGGAAGCATGGAAATGCCAACTCTTGAATATGGCCTGAAAAGGCTTATTATTTATTCCAAGGAATAAATTTTAAGGTAAACAATTTAGTGCCTGTTTATGTTTCCTATACTGTTATAAATACAGTATTATGAAATATTCTTTGGAAAGCTGTAAAGGAAAATAAGCGGTGGAAGATGAAATTTCAAATCTGTTATGCTTGTTTTGGGTGGAATTCTTGGAGAACTGTTGCTAAGTAATCAGCCTCACCTTTGAGGTTTCAATGGAGATCAATGCCAGTGATCCACGTGAATGGGTTAGCGCAAGAGGATTGATGAACAATGAAAGGGTAATGGGATCGATGACTCTAAAGTGGGTTGCAGCGTGAAGAGAGATAACAGTACTGTAGCTGACACATAAGTGACTCCAGATGTGCGGGTTTTTCTAAAAAGTGAAAAAGGTAAACGTTATTGTAGACTTAAAATAAAAAACATCAATTGCTGCGTCGATTTTACATTTTCTTGTTTAAAATAGAAAATCTTTTAAAAAGAAAAAAAATCAAACTTAAAAATATTTAAGAAATTCATTTAGTTTTCCTTTTCACTTTCCATGACTAAAATTAACTAAACCAATCTAAATTGAATCTTTAATATACTCATTAATTTGTATTATTATATATATCAAATTATATGGACTTAATTAATTTTTTTTTTCTCATTAATTAATTTATTTATCTTATTCAATTTGGTTGTACTATTAACAAAAGCTTTAATAAAATTCTTAAATTAAATAATTAAAACACTGTTCATCCAAGTAATCAGTAATAAATCGTTAATAAAATATTGATGGCTTTAGTTTGTATATAATATAATGTAATTTATAATAGATACATATTGACAGTTTGTAAAACTATCATTTTCAAACAAAGGAACTATATTTTTAATGTGTGATCATAAGATGGAATTGTACACATGCAGTTGATTTATTTAAAAAAATAATAATAATTAGCGCGTATGATAGTTATATCATTTTGAGTAGGATTTTTTCCGTGAAGAATGTTCGTAGTCTTTATTACAAAAAATCACTTAAGTATTAAAAGAATAAAATATTAATTTATATTTTCATTAAAGTAGCTTAATAATTTAGTGGTAAAACCAATTGGACTAAAACTGCTAATTCTAGTAGTAGTGAGTTACATGTATTGGATTGAAGGAATTACATTTAAATTGAGCTTTATTTCATAAAGTCTACACAGCTTCCAGGAATTGTGGACTATCTAATATTCTGATATCAGTAAAGGATTTTAACTTGCGTACACAAAAGTAACTCCCATTACTCTTTCCATTACACGTACTTTTATAGGAACTGCCGGAACAGGCTTGAAAACGTAGTTTAACTAAACTTTCTACATATACTTAGCTATACATGTATATACCAATTATTCTCTATGTTAAGTATATATGCACTTTGTATCACTGTCGGTCTTGTACGAATTTTTGCCATGCGATATGCACGTAAGTTTCTACATATGCAATTTTTATTTTTTAAATATGAGAATTTTGATTTAGCAGACACGAGCATATCTGTGTGCGGACGTAAAAAAAAAAAGTGTAATGATATGAGAATGAGGATGGAGGGGGTAATCGGAATTTCACATGAGCGGGCCATGGCATGACAAGATATGTTTATGATATTGATAGAATCAAGAGCATATCCGTATATATAAATTTGACATATGCTTTTGCCTAACTCCAAGCTATTGCTCTCCACACCAATATTCTTGGGTCGGTTGGGTGTGCTATTATGGTAACCTGTCAAAATTAAATTATTGCAATGTGCTTGCTTAAAGAAAAATTATCAACTTTAGATCATCCCAAACAATCTTATATGTGGATAGTGTGTGGTGGGTACTTCAATTTAAATGCTTTTTTACTCGCCTTGGGTGACTGTTCGTGACTTCAACCAGCTGAATGAAATGATTATTTGGTAGTTATGATAATTTATTATAAAACACCCCAAAAAAGAATATGCAAGATTGGTACTATGGGTCTTCATGAATATGAGAACAACAAACATGTGTCAAAGTTAATAAAATTGTAACATTGCATGCATATTAATTATATGAATATGTAAAATACAATTAACTTATCATTCATTGTATTGTATCAATGATTGAGATGTGATAAAAATAATTAAATGTTATTAGATGTAATGGCAAATAATTTCAAGGAAATAAATTGGTCTAAACTTTTATTATATTTTATTTTATGGTTTGGTGAAATTACTAAAGGAATTTGATAATGACGGCAGCAGCATAATCCAGATGTGAAAGAGAGAGGGGTATTTATGTAATTATAAGAGTGACTGAAGGAGGGTGGTTACCGATTTGATTCTTGTCTTCCTCGCCACTGTTCCCCTGTCTCCATAACAAACCAACTATACATAACACCAACACTCAACCTCACTCACATCACACTCGCTATCTTCACAATTCGAGATCTGAATCCAAATCGAAGAGAGAGATAGATAGCGTGTGAGAGAGATTGCGAAATGAGGGAACCATCGTCGGTGGGATTCGAAGGCAACGGCATCGTTTCTCCGCCGCCGCAAGCTCTCCTCGAGAGACTCAAAGACTTTGGTCAGGAAGACGCTTTCGCCCTCTGGTATGAGCTCTCCCCCGAGGAACGCGACCTTCTCGTCAAGGACATTGAGGTGATTTATTTTCCTCCCGATCCAATTCACTCTCTGAACCTCCGATTAGAATCCCGAGCTTCAGATTCGCTACTGGCTACTGGACTTCGTGGCGTTTCTTGTTTTCGGATCATTATATTTTTTGTTTTGTTTTGTTTAACTAATGTGTTCCGTGCTGCAGAGTTTAGATCTTTCGCGAATTGACCGGATTATTCGGTGCTCGCTGCGATCTCAAGGTTTGGATGCTAATTAGTGATTGTGTGTTTGTTAGTTAATCCAATCAACTTCTTCTCTTCATGTGCGTGATTGTTTGTTTGCCTCCTGTGGCTGAACTGTTATTGCTTGCCAGGACTGCCGTCGGCGGCCATTGAGCCTGTGCCGGAGAGCAGTGTGTCCACGGTGGAGGAGAGAAGCCAGGAGGATCGTGAGAGATGGTGGAAAATGGGTTTGAAAGCTATTTCAGATGGCAAGTTAGCTGTGCTAATTTTATCCGGTGGCCAGGTATACCTGAATCTGTTTTGGATGAACATACGCAGATTTTTTTTTTTTTTTTTTAACTTTTTTAGTGATTGGAAGATAATGAATGATAATAATGATGTGTTATTTCAGCATTGTTTGATTCAAGTGGGTGCCAGTTATGTATATGTTTAGAATCTTTGGATAGGCGCATTGGTGTGTTATAGTCATGTTTTATGCTAACTTTATTACACTGAGTGCATTATTGATAATGATCATGATACTATAGATTATCACTAAAAAATTATACTACCTCTTGTCCTATTTACATTTCCAAGACTTTCTAGAAAATTGTTTGCATTTTTATAAGATTTTTTTGTAATTGAATGGAGTATTGGTTATTTTTTTTAAAATATCCTTAGTTAAATTTTTTAAATAAATTATAAAAGATTTCTCTCTTATGATTTAGAATATAAAGATTTATGAATATTAATGTCTAACAGATATATAAAAAATATATATATATATATATATATATATATATATATATATATATAACTTTAAAATAATGATACAAATTGATAAATATATTGTTTTCTGTTAATCTAATTAATTTTCTTAAAGAATGTGATTTAGTTAAAAAAATCTTAGGATTGGAGGAAGTAGTATGATCGGCAATCAGTATCGTTTCTCTGTATTTCTATCATTATTTTGTTATTATGCCTACCCTTTTTGGGAACCTTCTCCGTTAGAGACAAAGTAGAAGTTGGGGTCATTCCTTTTGATTGTCCCTAAAAAGCCGCATCATTAGCTGCAAAGGTGTGATTGTAAGAGCGGATGCTCTTTTATTTATTCTTTTTAACTTTAGTAATCTGCTTCGATGTTTTATGGTATGCTACAACTATGATAATCTCTTTTGTTTTTCACTTAAAATAATTGGTAATTGATTTCTTAGGGGCATAAAAAGCAGCCGCTTTAACCTGTTTTATTGTAATCATTAAGTACAATAAAGTTGCTTTATGTTATGGGGTTGCCCTAGTGTCTCTCTCTCATCTCAATAAAAATATATCTTGATGGATGCCTTTTGCCTTTTCTTTCGATATTTCTTTACTCGACAAATTAAGAAGTCTCCCTTTGGCAAAGGCAAATCATGAAACTAAGTATAGTATATTGAACTAAGTGTTACATTTAGTTGTAAAAATAAAAATGTAACTAATTTTGTATATGGTTATGCATCGTATTAGATGTTAATGCTGATCCAATTCTTACTCCATCTTAAATTTTGATATTATAGATTTTTTTTTCCTAAGTACTTTTTGCAGCGTGTATGTGTAGTCGGGAAATTAGCCTGATGTATTGTCTTATGCTTTCTTCTTGGTAATTTTTACACTGGACTTTTGCTGTGAATCACAAGCACCTACAGTAAATTTGGACAAGAATTTAATTATAAACATTTACTTGTTTCATGAAGTATGTTACTACATACAAATGATGTATGATGCATAAAACAAATCTTTTACGAAAGGCAGCTGGAAGAAAGAATCTTTTTGCCTTGATTTATTTTGATGCTTACTGTCTTCAGTCTCAGAATATTAGTTATGTATCACTATTACATTCTTAGTGGAACTGGTGCACTTGGACAATTTGTTATGTGACCATTCAGTCTTCATTCTTAACTGTTATGTTATGTTTGTAGTTGACTATCTGTTTGGCTGACTTAAGAATGTCCCAAAAATTTAAATGCAGGGTACTCGACTAGGAAGTTCGGATCCAAAAGGATGTTTCAGTGAGTATTCTCACTTGATACTGAAAACATATTATTGAAGCTAAAGTCTCTTTAGTTGGCATATTGGACCAGTTTTTTTTAGAAACAGAGGCATAATACTTCTGAAATGCTTCTTTTATGCATCTAAATGGGATTCCACACAAACAGTAGATATCTTTTGAATAAAGGTAGGGAATACAAGTAGAAAACTTGATCAGAAATATAAGACAGCTCTCGATTTCTTTAGCTGAGTCCAAGCTACAGAGACTGAAATTTCCCGAATATATATTCTCTCTCGCCCCTTATCTCTCTTCTCATCCGTCTATAAATTTTCGAACTCCCCCAGTCTACTTCTCATCCCTTCTCATAACAACCCCTTGTTCCTTTTTCGCTCCTTCTCATGTTCCTTTTCTTTCTTATGCTACTGGGAAATTTATAAAATCCTAGATAATGTCAAAATCATTATTGTTTGCTTAAACAGTTAACAGGGAATGATATAGTTATCACTATACATTGTATTCATCATTTGGTTGAGATACTCATTTGTTCTCTGTTTTTTTTCTTTGTGTATTTCTTTTTTCATTCAGTTCATTTTTCATTTATCTTGGATTTTAATGATGTTTATAATTTACAAATTATGTATTCACGTACTCACTCACTCTTCTCTCTCATGTATAATTAGTAATTAGAAACAATAGAAGATGCTTATTGCAGGCAAACAAGTTTTTGGAAGATTACAACTTTCTTTGGTCTAAATGGAAACCAGGAAGCTTCTATGTATATATACATTCTTTTGTTAAAATGCTTCTGGTTAGACAGAATGCAAAATATACTCGCAATAGAAGCAGAAAGGTTGTTGTTGAATGTTGAGCCTGAATGGCATACTAAGCAAGTTGATATTTGCATGTAGAAGTAAAAGTTAGCTAATAATTTCTGATTCTGGGATCACTAAGATTTTTACTGGGTGTAGATATGAATACTAAGTGCATTTCCTATCAGCTTGAATTCCCATTCCCTTTTCTCTCTAGTGTTCTTCATAGCTTTACTCCTAAATTTCATTTAAGTAGCAGTCTGCGTTTCTGTGAAATTTTTATAAGCCTTTCTGTATTTATTTTTGTCACTTACTCTTTTATTTATCTCAAAGTAAGTTACACGTTGTGGTATTTTTGTCATTTGAAGGAACTTTGAGGGTAATCATGAAAATTTGTCTTATTATAATTGAAAGGTCTGCTTGTAATTGTGTGTTAGATTAGTATTCTTATTTATAATGAAGAGATACAACAATAAAGAATGAAACTAATTTAATGATAAGAAATATTTGGTAAGATATTTTTATCAAATCATATCGTATCTGATGTAATATTCAAATCATATTTCTAACATTCCTTCAAGTTAGAGTTGGAGCATCTGTACGAGACAAGCTTGTTACAAATGTTATTAACAGAAAACCCATAAGAAAGTCATGTCAGCTAATTAGTTGCTGCAGGAGTTGATACAGTAAATAATTACAATGATAAGCTGACCATATCTATCATATGAGTCAATGTATGCCGGAGGGCATGGCAGCGGCCTAATAAAGAGAGGCTTGGAAAGTGCAGTGGTTGCCAAGGAGTGAAACCTTGAGATTACAACGGCTTCCGAAGAGCAAAATATGTTAGGTGAGCTCAGTGGCTACCGGGAAGTAAAGATGCTGAAAGGACTAAGCGGCTGTCAGGGAGCAAAACTGCTTGGAGAGCATGGCAGAACATAGAGGCTCTGAGAGCGGGACAGCTGCCGAAGAAAAAGAAATCTCCGAGGCGTGGGGGGACTACAAGAGAGTAAAAATTATTAGATTAGATTGGAAATTGTTTACTTGACAAAGTCCAGGCCAATGAATCTAGAAAAAAAGTCAAGGCCTAACAGTGAATTAGTGGCAATACAGGTCACCAAGTGTAATACCGGTACCATATTGAAAGGATTGTAATTGTTTACTGTATCCACACATTAGTAATATTATTTATAATATATAATAATAGAAAATAAAATTAATATTTAAATATGGAAAATATTTGGTAAATTGGTAAGATATTTTACTATCTACCATATCATATCTTTCTATTTAATGTTATATTTAAATCATATTTCTAACATAATTAAAAAATATTTCTAACAATTATGTTATATTTTAGATATTGGACTTCCATCTGGAAAATCACTCTTTCAACTTCAAGCTGAGAGGATTCTCTGTGCCCAAAGACTAGCGGCTCAAGCTACAAATGAGAGTAAATTCCACTTGTCTTGCTTCAGTTTTTTCATGCATTCTTCTGTTACATTCTCATCAGTTTATGTATTGCAGATTCAGCTTCTTCGGTACAAATACACTGGTACATAATGACTAGTCCATTCACTGATGAGGCAACACGCAAATTCTTTGAAAGTCATAAATATTTCGGTCTCGAGGCTGAACAGGTAAGATGTCTAAACCATTTTTTGGCACTATATTAGTACTTGTTTTACCATCGTTTACTTACTATAGAACTCATCTTTTTGGTATAGGTTACCTTTTTCCAACAAGGAACAATCCCTTGTGTTTCTAAGGATGGCAGATTTATTATGGAGACTCCATACAGGGTGTGCTCTCATTCTTTTACTGAGCTTTAAATACGTTTTCTTCTCATTTTTTGTTTTCTTAAATGGATTTAACTAAAACATTGAAAAATGAGGGTAGCAAGAACTTACCATTCAACCTGTTGTTGCTGATAAATAATTTATTTATTTGATCGTGTTATTATGCCACAAATTGGAGCAACTGTGTGCATCTCTTCAAGTTTTTCAAAATTGGAATTTGGCTGCTGCTGCATATCAGTGTATGCCTAGTTCAGGTTGAAGTATCCTGTAAAAGTAAACGTAACAAATAGCTTCTGAAAATAAGAGAACACACCACACATTATTCTTAACTAAAACGCTCGTGGTTGGTTGGTTAGGTAGGTGATAGTAATAATGAAATTCGTTACTGCTTTCGGTGCCACCTTGGTAGAGTCTTTACCTTCCAAGCAAGTCCACCAGAAGATGTCTTTAAATACTTTCCAAAGAATTATCTGGGAATTAATTAGCAATAAACAATTGTGTCTACTTTTCTTCTTCTCCTCCTTCAAGTTTTTTTACCATTTAACATTGCTATTTATTGCCTTCTTTTCACAGTACTGACGAGAAATAAGAACACATTTATGTGAAAAAGGTTGGAGGGAATGTGAGAATTGAGTTTTCATTTTGGGCTGGATTGTGTGCATATTTGGTTTTAAACTGGGATTACGTAAAATTGAGGATTGCTGGTTGGAAAGAAAGATTAACTAATCAATATGTTGAAATGATTATAGAGTATTCAGGGTTCCTTAATCCTTATGACATGACATTTTTAAATTTGGGCATATGATTAAGATATTTAAGTAACAAAAGTAACTGGAGACTAAACTTTAAAAAAGGCTTTGATTTTCTAACTTTCCCTTCAATTCTTTGTGGACATGTGAAATATAAATTTCTAATTAGAGAAGGAGAAGTCGAAGACATGATTCTTTATTCACAATTTTATGTTTTGTTTTAGTTATCTAGCCAAGTTTTAACTATAGTACCTCTGGTTTTATGTTCCTATTTTTGAATTTTCTGGTGGTTAATATTTGAAACTTTTAAAGCCAGGTAGCGAAGGCTCCTGACGGGAATGGTGGAGTATATTCAGGTACCTAGCGGGTTTATATACACGAGTTATTATTTCATATTCCAGTCTGTAATGCTTACATATACTGATTTGTTTTTTGTTTTGCATATTGATTGGTCAAAATTGAATATGTTGGAATACCTTTTTTTTTTCCTGTTCAGCTCTGAAATCAACCAAATTATTGGAGGACATGGCCTCAAAAGGAATTAAGTATATTGATTGCTATGGAGTTGATAATGCTCTGGTAATTTAAATTTTTGTACCTATGTTGTCTCTTTTGTTAACCTGGTCAGTTATCACTTCTCATTTGAAGACATTTTGATAAGGACTTGTGAAACAGGTTCGTGTTGCCGATCCAACATTTGTAGGCTACTTTATTGATAAAGGTGTTGCTGCTGCTGCAAAAGTTGTCCGCAAGGTAACAGATGAAAGTAGTTTTTTTCCACTTCAAAATCAGTGATTCAATTAAGTTTGTTCTTCGTATATTTTATATTACATTTTCATTATATACAGGCATATCCACAAGAAAAGGTTGGTGTGTTTGTACGACGAGGCAAAGGTGGTCCTCTTACTGTAGTTGAATACACTGAATTGGAGTCATCACTAGCTTCTGCAGTCAATCAAGCAACTGGCCGTCTTCGATTTTGTTGGAGTAACGTTAGTTTATTTGTCCTCTTTCTAAGTTCATGGCTTTTGCTTTCTGCATTCAATCTGCCATATTTGTCCTCTTTCTTAGTTTATTTGAGGATCAGTGCCCTTGGATTTTGGTTATGATCCTCTAGAATGGAAAGCCAGGGTTGAAGAGCTAACACCCTACATGTTAGGAACCTAGAAAAGGGTTTAGTTTACAGAAAAGAAAAAAAAAACAGATGAGAAGACAGATAAAAGAGAGGACGAGGGTTAGACTACTTTCGTAATGTTTATTGAAGTGCTAAGAAAAGGGAGAGAATTCTCCGTCCAAACTTTTTCCTTTTTCCCAACAAAGCTAATGCTCAGATCCCAAATGGTAATTTCAGAATGCCCACTCTTCTATACCCTCTTCTACTGTTTCAGCTTCCCTACCTCTATAATTTTAATTGCCTAATACTCCCTGGTCATATTAGTACACATCCTAAATAAGTGGAAACCAAAGCTATTAACTATTGATATTAGCTTGCTGAGATCCAGACGAGGGACAGCAGCTTTTGCGCTTTGATATGATCAGATATTCTCTGTTAGCAAATGGGAATACACCGTTAGAGACCAATGAAAATTTCTAGAAGAGAATATATGATCATATGGGAATACACCGTTAGAGACCAATGAAAATTTCTAGAAGAGAATATATGATCATATCGAACGCAAAAAGTCCTGAGCCTCTTCTGATGATGAGAATTACCCTCTAGTTTTGTTTTTTACTATTTTGTACCAACGCTTTCTTCTCTATGCATTCATCTGGTTGCCATCATAGTGGCTTTTATTAATATGATTCATAACTCAATTTCTTTATTAACCACGCTAAATTCGTAAAGGTCACATGACAATGACGCAATGGTGTCAATTAATCTATTTTTCTAACCCCTTTAAAGGGATAAGCCTGAGTTTTCATCTGGTCATGTATAGATCTTGAAAATATTCGTACTTTAGAATTTGATTGTTTTCTTAACTGGCTGGTTTTTGAATATTCAAGGTTTCTGATCAATCTTGTGATTTCAGATCTGCTTACACATGTTCACTCTGGATTTTCTGAACCAAGTAGCAAATGGCCTTGAAAAAGACAGCATGTATGTTTGTTGCCCTCTTCATTCCAACTTCCCTGCCCCCATTATTTGTTCTTCTCACTGTTTTGAATTCCAAATGCGAGAATTATTAATTGCAAGGCATGCAACCTGGTAGCCTTATTGTCATATAACCACATATTCGAGTTAAAAAAACTACCTCGCTACTTTAATCAGATGACATGGATTACTCAGGAAGATTAATCACACTATTCTTCTAATGCCTGATTTATCAGTAGTTGATAGTTAATGAATCTTGATGAAGTGAAAACGCTGTGGAGTTACCTGTTGACTTCTGTGCCATAATCCGCCATCTTTTAGGAGTTTATATATGCTGATCCGTGCATTGTTTTATGCTCAGTTATCATCTCGCGGAGAAGAAAATACCTTCCATACATGGATATACAATGGGATTAAAACTTGAACAGTTTATATTTGATGCGTTTCCATATGCTCCTACGACTGCACTTTTTGAGGTGACTATAATTCTAATTTTTACTTAAAATGGTTAATATCTTTCTTGATGTGATGTTTGTTTAGGATTGTACTCTTATTATTGCATATTTTATGCATATCTGCTCAGGTATTGCGGGAGGAAGAATTTGCACCGGTGAAAAATGCAAATGGATCCAATGTTGACACTCCAGACAGTGCAAAACTGCTTGTTCTTCGACTCCATACTCGATGGGTAGTCGCTGCAGGTGGCTTCTTAACACATTCAGTGCCCTTATATGCAACCGGTAAGTTATTACTCCATAGCCTGGAAGAAAATAAATATAATTGTGCCTGGACTATTGTCCTCACACACACAGAACCTTCGTCAGCAAGAAATCGAGAGATCGTGTTTTTCGAGATTATTGTTTTACTTAACTCTTCTTTTTCCTTTCACGAAATGTGATTGCCCCTCATTCAGGTGTTGAAGTGTCACCACTCTGTTCGTATGCTGGTGAAAACCTGGAACCTATATGTCGAGGAAGAACATTTCATGCACCTTGTGAGATCACATTCTAGTTCCACCGTTCGTTCGTGCGGCTTTCCTGTGACCTACACTACAATGAGGGAGTTCTCAGTTCCATTCATGTTGCAACATTAATTTGGTCATGTCACTCATCATTCACTTGTATCATTGTATATTATCTTCTCCAATCTGTTTCTGATTGGCTTCTGTTTTTGTTTTTGTTTTTTTCTTTTTTGGTTCTCTTTTTTTGCCACTGATCTGTTTTAGTATTGCTGAGGAATGTACATGTATCATAATTTTACCGAGCATTTATTTGCCCAAGCAGACTCAAATATATCGCCCCATTACCAAATTAATTCATGTCATACCTTTTTAGTGCACTATTGTAATTTCACCCGTGGTAAAACGGGGAATATAGGTGTAAGGAAATAGCCAGGAAACGGTACAGAAGGATGTACATGTACATCCCTGCCCTTTCAGCAAGTAAACATGTAAATTTACGTGTTTTGTGTTTTGTTGGAAATTTATATTTTACATATTTAACTGAGCTTAGAACAATTATATTTTTGAACACCCTTTATTAAATAAATATTCGTTAGTTTATTTTAATATATTAACAATACAATTTAAAAAATATTAATATAATTAGATATTAAATGATTATTTCGTTAGTATAGGTTGATTTTAATTGTCTCGTTGTTAGTCATATTCACATGGTAAAACTATTTTCATTGTCACTGGGTTGCTCAGTAAGAAGAGAAATATCCGACATTTCACATTTTCATGTACATTTTACCGGGTGCAAGTCCTGTGAAAATGCCCAACAACCCCATTTTGGCTTTGTTGACTCACAGATGTACTTTTATGCATGATATGCCATTTTGTTCCCTTAAAGATTTCAGTTAGTTACATTCATCTTTTTTTGAAAGAGAATGTTCGTCCTTCAAATATGGAATTAATAATCTTTAAAAGAATGTTATATCAATGAATTCATGAAATAAGAGTACGTTTGAGGCCAAATTTCTTGATCATATCAAATAACATTTCTTGACTTTACTTGCCTTTAAGGTTAAAGATTTATTTATTATCTCAATCATGCGGCCCCAATAGTTATTTAAAAAGTAAATTTGACGATTTGTAACTAGATTGGTGTAATATATATATATATATATATATATATATATATATATATATATATATATATATATATATATATATATATTTACAAATTTGAGTGCTTTTAAAAAAAGAATACAAAAATATAAGTTACTTCTGTGTGAACAAGTTCCCCTAAAAACAAATTATCAGGTAACAACTTTTGTAGTTCATAGAATTTTATTATTATTCGTAAAATACGATTTTTTTTTAGTAAAGGCTCTGTGTGGTTAACGAATTCACTTATGTTTTAAGTAACATAATCACTGTTCTTTTTACTTTTTTGTTTTGTTTTTGTTTTTATTGTTAACTTTTTACATTAAATGAGCGTTCTATGTATTTAGTAATTTAATTTTTTTTAATTTATATTTAAGAATTCAATTTTATAATTATAGGATTGTGTTTTTTATATTTTAAAAATTAATATTTAGGTGTTTATATTTTTTAAAATGTAGCTAGATTTGTTTTTTATGTTAAATTTTGAAAAAAAAAAACTTCAACTACATCTTAAAAAATATAAACACATTATGTTATTTTTGAAAATACTATCAGAAACAAAAGTGTTACGCAACAAGTGTTGTTGTTTCTGTATTTTTAAAATTTGGTATAATTATTATTTAATCCTTAATTTTTTGAGTTTGTTCAATTTTGTTTTCGAATTTTTGGAAGGTTCAATTTGGTAACTTTATGTTTTAAAGTTGATCAATTTAGTACTTTCTATTATACTCTAGTTCACGCCGTTTGTACAGTGATGAATTATCACTATGCAACAAATCAAACAACTAATCTTAATATCATATTGAATACACTTGATCAAGAAAACATTAAAAGAGAGACTAAAATAATGTTAACTACACCCAATAAACAAACCAACCTAATTAATAACTTCACTCGTGTTTCTATTGCATAGTGATAGCTCACCAGTATACAAACAACATTAATTGGAATATAATGGGAGGTACTAAACTGAACCACTCTAAAAAATAAGGGTACTAAATTGAACATTCCAAAAACTAGGAGATCAAATTGAACATTTCAAAAACTCAGAAACCAAATTGAACCAATTCAAAAAATTGAGAAACCAAATCAATAATTATTAGGGGTGTCAAAACGGGCCAGCCCGGCCCGTTTTGACCCGGCCCGTTTTTGGCCTGTATTAAATGGGCCGGGTTGGCCCGACATGGTAAAACGAGTTGCGTTTCTGGGCTCGGCCCGCGGGCTGGCGGGTTGGTGGGCCGGTCCACCAGTTTTTTCTCATCTGTATAATTTGTGGCCCAATCAGATTTTAATTTTTTTCATTTCAAATTTAGTTGACTGAATAATGTCCCAATGTTATATTACCAAAAGAAATTCTCCTGCAATTAAGAATACAACAACAATGATCTATTAAAAAAGAAAATTATCACAACACAAAAACAGCCCTGCAATGCAATATATAATAACATAACTGATTCACTTCAACTTCAGGCAGGTTCAGACAAGAAAATGATCACAAAACAAACAACCCTACAATATATAAATCTACCAGCAGTAGTGACTATAATAGTCAGGGTGGTCTGCATTAATACAATAGTCCATGATTTAATGTAACCTAAAAAGAGGAGCATCATCAAAGTCCAAACAAATTGAAATGATTAAAAACACATGTAAATGACGTTTTGCTCTCTGCAACTGCAACTGCAAGTCATCAAGGTCACTGTTGCAGCATCAATAACATGTCTGAATCAGAACATCATTCGGCATGGAGCATAACCAAAGTGCAAGCAACTACATAAAAAAATAGAAGCATTTAAGACTAACATAGTAGCAGCAGATTACACATAAAAATAGATGTGCATAAAAATTAATACATGTGCTGCAGTGTGAACTTAAAACAAACAAATGAGTGACATAAAAATTAATACCCAGTTCCCAGATGAAGAAAATTGAAAGTCAACATGGCATGTGAGTTAAATCAAATGAAATGAAGGTGGAGATGGGAATTATAAGAAACAGCTGTGGCAGTAGTGGGAAGAACAGATCATGAGATGACAGACAACTAATTATACCAACATTAGGAGCTCAAAACAGCAACACAAATACCATTATACCATTATACAACAGTCCAACAACATTTTACTACACAAACATCAACATTAGGAGCTCAAAACAACAACACAATACCATTATACCATTATACAACAGTCCAACAACATGTATAACAATCCAGACCAACAAACATCAACAAACAATCCAGACCAATCGTTCATCTCAATTAAAAGCAATGGATCGATATGGTTTCCTCCAATCCAAATAAGTGATTAACGGCAACAACTACGAAGTTGAAATTGGGGAAGATTTAAGGATGAACATGGATTAACGGGTCATGGTGGTCGGAAATAACAAATCGGAAATCACAGAATGGGTCGTTGTGGTCGGAAATCACAAAATCACAAATTTAGGGTTAGGAAAATCGGGATTTTAGGTTACAAATCGGGAGAAATGGAACCAGAACGCAAATTAGGAACATACCTGTCTTCGCGGTGGTCGTGGCGGTCGGAATCGTCCGCCAATCGCAGTCCGACGGTGGCTCTGCTGTTTTCGTGGTGGTCGTGGACGTTGTTTTCTCGTTGTTGCCACCGACGTGGTGGATTCGGTGGAGGAGAAGCGGGTATGGCCAACGGCGACGTGGTGGCCAGCGGCGCCTTGGGTGGAGGATAAGTGATCGCAGAGAAAAGTCGAGAAGAAGAGAGAGACGCAATCATAGAGTGTGTGAGTGTGAGGTGTCTGGGCGCAGAGTGTGTCTGAGGGAGGGATACTGAAAAAAATGTGCACGTGCTGTTTTTTTACTAAGTGATACGGGTCGCGAGCTGGCCCGTTTTGGCCCGCGAGTTGGCCCGACGGACCAGCAGGCTTGACGGGTCGGGCTGTTTCAGGTTGGCGGGCTGAATTTCAGGACCCGACCCATGTATTTACTGGCAGGCTGGCGGGCCGGCCCGTCGGGCCCGGCCCATTTTGCCATCCCTAATAATTATACCTTCAAATTTTAAGAAAAAGGGTGGAAACACAAACTATGTTTGAAACATAGGTGATGTATGTGTTTGTATTTTTGAAGTTTAAAGAAAAGGAAATTGAAAGTAATAATAATAAGTATATGAATGTTAGCGTATAAACTAAAAAAAAAATGAAACTCACGACATTTGATTTTTAAATTCAATATAGTAATTACTATTAAAAAATCAATTAGCAATATTATAAAGGGTACAATTAGAATTATAAAAAGTGTACACAAAAAATAAAAAATAAAAAATTTATAGTTATAAAATTTAATTCTTGAATTTAAATTAAAAAATCCCAAATTATTAATGTAAAATCCTCTTTTATTCTGCCCTAATTTTTAAAGGGCTTCCCCTAATCTTATGGGCCTAAGGGCTGGCCCATAAGGTGTCCAAGGCCCCTAAGGCAACCAAACCCCTCTCACTTCTGTCATTCTTGCAGAAACAGTACTCTCACACTCTCCTTTACCCCACAGAGGCTCTGCTAGGGTTTAGCCCCAATCGTGGTCAAGCTAGCTCTAAACTCAGCTCGTCTTCACCTCTTAGATCTGCTCTTGGAGCTGCCGGTCCCGTTGGTTTAAGAGTCGAAGCCCGATATTAGCTCCAGGTAAGGGAAGCTAGGATTTTTTTTATGCTTTTATAAATAATGTGCCTGTTTTAGTTCTGTTGGGTGCTCTTGATGATTTGATGTGCTTTTGATGGTGTGAAAATAATTTGTGTATTGTTTATGGATGGATTTTTGGCTTGGCATGCGTGAGAGTAGGTGAGATCTGCTATGATCGCCTAAGCGAGCTGTTTTTCGCCCAAACAAGAAGCTCTCGCCTAAGCGAGAATGGCAGTAACTCGCCCCCCTTTGGTTTCCTCACTTGAGCGAGATGGGCTAGCTTGAGCGAGAACTCGAAGTGCTCTCTGTTTTCAATCTCGCTTAAGCGGAAGCTTTTTGCTTGAGCGAAAGACCCATGTCGCCTGAGCGAGAGCTCCTTAGCTTGAGCGAGATTGACGACAAAGTTGTTTAAATACTTGTATGCTCCCATGATTGATTTGTTTACCCTTTTAAAGCATGAAAATATGATGCCAACGTTTTATGCAACGGGTTTGTGTTTTCTTTAGTTTTTGTTGTTTGAGATTTTGTGTTCTTACATGTTGAAACTAGTGAAAAGCTGTCAGTTTAGCTTAAGCGAGAGATTTTAGCTTAAGCGAGATCAGTCTAGCTTAAGCGAGATCAGTCTAGCTTAAGCGAGACCAGTCTTGCTTAAGCGAGATTAGTCTAGCTTAAGCAAGAATTTCTAGCTTAAGCGAGACTAGTCTAGCTTAAGCGAGAATTGCTGCAGAATTTTAATTCCTTACTTTAACTTGAACTTGTGGATTGATTCAATTACTTTTAAAAGCATGAATTGGGTGAATGAGTATGAGTAGAATGGTTTATGGTCTGTGATTGATAAGTTTAACATGACCTTGGCATGTGACATGTATGAGATGGTTGGTAATTAAAGTGGCATGGTATTGGTATGAGATGAAATTCTATATTCATGGTTTGGGAAGGATGAGTTGGTATTGATTCTACATTTGAATATGAATGAGTATGGTTTATAAAGGTTGGTCTGAGATTATTTGCATGATAAATATTATTCGATTGTTTGAGCATGATTGGTCGAGGGTCAATGCATAATTCCTTGATATCTCTAAGTGGGATTTTAGGGTCGTGCTTCAGTGGTTGGGACGTAATTCCATGGCCGGTGTTAGTGGGTGTCCATGGTGGTGCCCCATTTGTATAATTTGGTAAGGATTCAAGGTAAGGTTGCATCTTGACACTCTAAGGAGTCAGTTAGTCTCACTTAGAGCGGACTGACTCTTATGGTGAGAGTAGTAGGAGGCCTGAAACTCACTAAGGGCTAACCTTGTGTGTGAGGGATTGATTCATTGTAATACTTGTAACACATAGCTCGGGGGTGAGCATCTCGGGGGTGAGCAGAGGTATTCACCACAAGTGCAAGCATCCGCTGAATCCGACCAGATTATATGTATCCGGATGAGTCGCGTCGAGTCTTAGTGTATTGATTGGAAGGTCATAACATGCTTGGATGATGTATGTATATTGGACTGTGAAAGTATATCTGATTGCATGATAAAACTAATTTTGACTCTAGCTTACCCTTATGTTGTTTGTTGTATGTTCTGTGGTGTGGTATTTTCTTTAACAATGATTATCAACTTGTTGATGTGAGCAGAGATGAGAACTCCCCATAATCATGAGGGTGATGGAGGTTCCACTGCATAGTCTGCTTGGACTAGATCTAGGTTTACTTGGACTTTCCTTTAGGGCTATGACCCGTGTACCACTGGTCTTTAGGCTCAAAATTCTAAATGTTGATGATTTATATTTTATACTTTGTTATGGCATCATAGTGTGCCCTTTTCTTATTCGGGTTTTCTCTTGGATAATCGTGAGGAGTAGTGTCTACACTCCAGAACTTTGTTTCTAATACTATTCCGCGTGACATTCCGTTAATTAGCGTTATTAATTAAATGGGGTGTTACAACTAATATGTAAAAGAAAAAAAATTGATGTAAAGACGTAAAAAAATAAAGTCTCCTCACATTCATTAAAAAAAAGGGTTAATTATGTTTTTCGTCCCTCAAGTATTAAGCGATTTTGGTTTTCGTCCCTCAACCAAAGTTTGATCTATTTAGGTCTCTCACGTTCTGAAACTCGTGGAATTGGTCCTCATTTATGAACACCGTCAATTTTATTTGTCAGTTGGCAAACAAAATGCCATGTCATGATCCCGTTTTTAAGTAATACTTAAGTTATAGTAAACACATGGTTTTAAACGAAATTAGTTAACTTTTTATTTTTTTGACTAACTTAAAAGAGGGTCTGTGGTTAATTTTTCAAACCATAAAATTTTAATTTTAGGATTAGAGCAATGTTCAGGAGCTTCTAGATATCGTGTTGGTGCAAGGAAACGTAGGCAACAACAGTCGCGTTTGTGTATAACGTTCTACAATGATGAAGAGTGGTAACAAAGGATAATTTGAGAGCCATAACGAGGGGTGGCAATGTGGGTCGGGCCAGCTCGTTTAGGCCCGACCCACACTTGGCCCACAAAATGCGGTCTGAGCTGGCTCGCTTCGCATTTTCAATGCGGACTGAAAATTCTAGCATGCCCCACATAAGTTGAGCCTGCAAGCCTGCGAGCCAGTTCCCTATGTTTTTTTTTTAACAAAAGAATTTTATGATAAAGCTTTCAATGTTCAACAAATTTGAAAACTTTAACAAGTTCAAAAAATTAAGCAAAGACTTTGGGAAGTTTGATGATAAAATGATAATTCAACATTTTCATCATATTCATATTCGTACTTTGATATACACGATGTATTATTCAAATTTTAGCACGTTCAAAAATACATAATACTTGTCGTTTACAGTCATACAAGAATTTGGAATGTTCATGCAAAAGTCTAGAAGGAAAGTAACTGATATACACAAGTGCAAATTTTTCTTATGTGGGTCAGCTCGTACGGGTTGCGGGCAAGCGGGCTCAAGGTCCTAACCCGCCCCATGTTTTCTTTGGCGGGCCTGCGGGTTGACCTGTCGGACCATGTCCATATTGCGACCCCTAGTCATAGCAAGCCTAATAGGCATCTCTTTTGTAATATGCATGAAAATAACCCTCGGGATTTTCTATCTTATAGTTAATTGCTACCACAACATGCCTACAAGGTATACCCACCAAATCCCAAAAATAAAAACTTCAACTATGCTTACTTAGATCAACCACAAAATTTTCCATCATGAACCCCTACGTGACTTCAAACTTAGCATCCCCTGCCCATATAGGAAGTCAATTCCCATTTTGTTTTCCATTTCCCTATCAAGTCTTTTTTTGGGTCTAGGCATAACATTTTCTAGATATCCATTCAATTTCTCTCTAAGTGTTGAAAATCTACTCATTATGTAGGATCTAATCCATTCCATCATACTAATGATTGGTTTATCTCAAGCTAGTAAAATAGTACTATTAAATGACTCAGATAGGTTATTCATTAACACATCATATCTTGGGTAAATGTTGAATGCATGTTTACACCATGACTTCGTAGGAATGACAACTAACCAATTAAAAGCATAAGGATTTATATTTTTCAACTCACCCTTTTTTTTCTATCCTACGTAGAAAGTTGCCTTTGCTGCCCCCATCATAAGGTCTTTCATGACTACACCACCACCAAATTTCTTCTTGAAATTTCTATATTGGTGCCTCAAACATAAACGATGCTCCACCCCATTCAAAATCTCATCAAGTCATAAGTCCCTACAAACAAATGTAGCATTGTATCAGAATATTATGTTAATTAATTTGAAATCTGTTAAAATTTAGTTTATCTATTTGGTTTACCTTTTATTGATCTGAAATGAATAGCCAACGATGATTTTCAATCTCACCAATATCTTCTAACAACATTGTCAAAAATCACCTCCACATCTCTTTGCATTCGTTTTCAACAACAACAAAGGCTAATCGGAAGTATTGGTAATTGGGGTCCCTACCCACTACAACCAACAATTGACCACCATAAGTTATCTTCAAGTGGCAACCCTCAACACCTATGAAAGGTCTACACTCAGCCAAAAAGCCCTCCTTACAACCCTCTAAGCACATGTAAAAAATGCCAAACCTTGGTGGCAAAGTGGATTGCGGTTGGTTGATCTTAATCTTGAAAGTACCAGCCTTAACTCTCAACAATTCAGCGACATAATCAAATAAACCACCATACTAATGTTGCCCATCCCCCACGAAACAGTCCATCGCAATTTGTTTTGCCTTTCCAGTCCTCCAAGGTGTTATGCCAACATTGTATGTCTTCTTTACTTCATCAATAATTTGATTCACTGTCATTAAACCGACATTCATAAATCTGTTTATTAAAACCTAAGCAATCCAATCTATATTAGCATTTTTGTTCCCAAAAACTCTTCCACACTTATAACCCCCAACAAGTGTCTTAACCCTAAAGGTTTGCGTACCTCTAACCTTGTTCACCATAATTAAAAAACCATATTTTTTCTACAAACAACCCTTACTCTCTTATGATCATTCTTAACAAATTTAACTTCTTTACCATTTAAAACACTATGTTCAATTAGTGCATGTTTAAAATCTTTCAAAGAACAAAACTCCATTCCCAATTTAAATTTGAAGTTCTTCTTCATATCTTCAGGTTTATACTTTGAAAATTTTGGCCCTACATTAACAACACCCTCATCACTGTCCACATCAAAATCCAATTCATCACTATTGTGTTCCTTATTTATGTTATGAACTCCAACTTCTTCATTAGTCATAAATGACCTTTCACCAACATTAGTTGTATTCCTCACTCTGCTTGAATTTTGTTTCAATGGTTTCCACCTATCCAAAACAGGGCCAATATTTCTACGCGGTGAACCATTGTCCAACCCAAATAATTCATCATCATCATTTGCCACCCTTTCTTCTTCACTATCATCCAATTTATCTCTAGCTGAACCTTCTTCCTCTTTAGCCTGAACCTGTTCACCAACCACATCCTCTTCACCCAATATTTCGTCTTACTCCACCACATGCTCTTCACAAACCACAACCTCTTCACCCACAACTTCCACTTCACCCACCACATCCTTTTCACCAATCACATCATCTTGACCCACCACTTCTACCTCCCTCAATACATCTTCCTCACTTACCACTTCCTCTTCAACCACCAATTCCTCCTGACCCAAACCTTCATCTTAACCTACCACTTCCTCTTGACCCAAACCTTCATCCTTACCCACAACTTCCTCCAATCCACCACCACCAATAAAGTGAACTACTTCAAGCTGACTAGGAACATTTTGAACATATATATATATATATATATATATATATATATATATATATAAACCTCTTCTTTACTCTCCTCTACAAAGTTAGCTAACACTATAGCTTCCTTATCATCACTCAACAATCTCATATTGTTTAATATACTTTCTTTTGAACCCTTCCACTAAAATTTCACATCAACACCATATTTGAACTCTTTCACAATGCCCAATGCTTCAAAGAACGACAAAAAATCAGGATCGATCCATTTAACAACATGAATTTCACCCCCAACGTATTTCAATCTCATATTCCTTTTGAACCTACCCATATGATGAAAAGCGACATCAAACCCCATTCCCAACCTTACATTTGAAATGAACACATAAACTCAAAATCGAACAATAAACGGAATCAACAAACAACTAAAGCATACCTTAAACAGTGAAACCACAAACAAACTAACCTAAGTTCCACAAATTGCGATGTTGTAGATGAAACCATTGTCTTACAATGTTTTCTTCGTTATCTAATTACTCTTCCTAGCTTTCGATGATATCGTACAAATAAGTGATTCTCCCTTCCTTCTCGAATGCGCATCCAATCCTTTCCTCCTCACCAAATGCCCTTTCTTTCTAATTTTAACAAAACCCTACATTCTGCTACAAATTATGTTACACACAAGCTTCATGTTTATTTAGCACGTGCAAATAGTCACTTACATCATGTTTTTTTACCACATGTCAATCATAAGTTACCCAAAGCTTAAAATGGGATCCTGACATGGCACCCTGTTTGCCAGCTGACAAATCAAACTAACGGCGTTAAAAAAATGAGGACCAGTTCCATGAGTTTCAAAACATGAGGGACCTAAATAGATCAAACTTTGGATGGAGGACGAAAACCAAAATCGATCAATACTTGAGGAACGAAAAACATAATTAACTCTTAAAAAAAGTGAAATAGTGGTATGAATGGAGAGTGCAATTGAAAAAAAATATCAAATCTCCTCGTACTTAAAGATTTCACTTAAAAAAAATATGAAGTCTTTATGCGCATATATATATATATATATATATATATATATATATATATATATATATATATATATATATATATATATATATATAAATCTCAAATAAAAAAGACTAAAATCATTATGATTTTTGAGTCACCAAAGTCATCATTCTCACTTTAAAGGAATGAAAATTTCAAAGTTATCATTTATGTAATTAGTGTTTTTATAATGAAATCATCGTTTCAATTGCGATTTACCTATGCTTATAATTTTATTTGAAAATATCCAAAACCTTAAATTTAAAATAAAATTGTACCATTAGAAGAAAACTTATATATAATGTACGTACGAATTTTAAAATTATTGATTCATTTGTTTTCTTACATAATTAAAGCTTATTTGGTTCCATATTACATAATTATTTTGTTTATGGGTTAAGTATGTTTTTAGTTTTTAGTTTTATGTCAAATTGGATTATATTTATGTCTCAAACTTTTATCCACTTTCATCTTTAAATTTTATTAATGAACGGGTTACTAAATGACATTAAAGATTTACTTTGTGTTCGTCTAAGGAGATTTAAAAATTGTGTTGATTTGGAGCGACAGATTTGAGGTGTAAATCGTGTTCCAATGTGCTAATTTGAAGGTGAGGATGAATTTGTGGGATTTTTGCAAAATCCCATATTACCAAACATGTGAAGATTTGCGAGTATAAACAGTCCTTTTACCATTATATCCTTATGACGTACCGCTAAATTCGTCCAAGTTTATTTATATGTGTGTTGTGTGTGAGTGTGCAACAACCATGTGTTTTTTTATCTATTATACAAATCAAGTTACTCACAAACTTCATCCTGAATGCACTCATTTTCACCTCCAAATTCCTCCAAAGAAATACCACAAATCCATCCACTCAAATCTACCTAACTATATTCAAATTCATTTACACATTCTCCTTCAAATCCATTTATTCAAAGAAACACACGGCATTACCACGTGTATGTCCACATGCTTGTTTTAGTATTATTATGTGTACATCCACGTGTTACACAATCTCATCTCATCTCTCCCTTTCATTCTCTTTTTTTTCTCCTTTCCTGATCTCTCCTCCCCCTATCCTGACCTTCCATCCGTCGTCCTATACCCCCTATTCCCTTCTTTGATGCCTCTCCTTCCCTCTTATGGTCTCGAGAGAGGGTGGGAAAGAATGTCCAAGAAGTGTGAAGTAGAGGGTAAGGAGGAAGAGAAACAATAAAGAAGGACGAGAAATATGGAGAGAACACGTGTTACCACATGACACCACTATCTGTTTTGTTGAAAAATAATTAACATCAACCATTCCATCCACTTATTTCTAAAGTATAGAAACAAACAAAATTAAGTTTTGGATATAGATGAATTCCAATATAATTTAATAACTTAAAAACAAAATTAACCTTTAAAAAATTGATTTAGATGGGTATCTAAATAAAAATAATTTCATAATTTTTTTCATACTTACAAATATCTACATACACTTGTAAATATTTTTAAAATTTCATTAATAAATTATTTTAAAATATTAATTGAAATAAAATTTTGATCTTAAAGTATAGTTTGAACAAAATTATTATAATAAAAATAAATATAAAATAAAATATAAATAAATTAGTCTCTTTAAAAATAATTTTAATCTCATAAATCTAAATAAAAAACATAAATATATAAAATAAAATTTGAATTCCAAAATTTTTAATTTTCGATGACTATATTTTTACCACTTATTTTAAAAAATACATAAATAAAAATCATTAACCATTATTTACAAATATCTACAAATTAAATATTATATTATCTATAAATTAAACATTATTATATTTATATATGTTCATTAATTAAGAAATCATTAAAATACTCATTCAATTTTTTTCCTTCTTAACAGTGATGTCATGTTAAAATTAAGCAAACCATAGAAATTAAGCTACGTGTCACCATGAGATGACGATAAAAGTTTAAGGTATGCTTTAGTTATTAGTCAGATTGTATGGCCAAATAAAATTCCATGTGGAGGCTGTTGGACATTTTTTTCACGCCAACGTGCCTTTCTTTGGAGCAAACGTTTCCAATTATATATTTATTTTATTATAAATAACAATTTGCAAAGTGTTTTGAAAACTTATTTGCTGTCATGTTTTTTAAAGATTCTTTTTCATAATAAATAAATAGGATGCTGTGTATCCAACAAAATCACAGAAGTAACTTCATAATTTATTTGACAACAATTCATTTTAAATGTTATATTAAAATAATAATATCAAGATTCAACGTTAATGAAACTGAAAACGGAAAGAAGAAAAAAAAATCTGAAATATGAATTTCAGACAGAAGAGGGACGAATCAAACGTTAGAAAAACGCCACGTATGAGTTTCCTGAACCATAGCCACTTCTTCTAAAACCACACATTAACACCTTCCATCATCACCTTCCTTTGCACCACCATTCAGGTCCCCAGACCTTCTAATTCTCTACTTTCACTTCTCTGTCACATTTTACTTTTAAGGTTCGTGCTTCTTTCATTTGATTTTCTTTTTTGGTTTGTTTTTTCTCTGCAATCTTAAAGCTTACTTGGCTGTTCATGTCTTTAATTTTGTGTTAATTGCCTTCAACTTTGTGAATTCCTTTTAAAGGCTCTTTTTTTTTTTTTTTTTTTATTTTTTTTTCTTTTTTTTTTTTTTTTTTTTTTTTTTTTTTTTTTTTTGTATATATATTTCCATCAATTGAACTGGGTTTTCCTGGTTCTTCCCAATTGAACAAATTGCTGGCTTGTTGCTTTTCAAACTAGAAATTTCCGAACTTTAGAGTGTGGTTTGTTCGTTGGTTCATTTAATAAGAAATGAGAAATGAGAAATATTTTTTTTTTTTTTTTTACAATCATAATGATAGTATTTAAGAGCCCTTGTTTTGGGTTGGATGGTGTTGTTGATATAGATGGCGGCATCATCAGCATGCCTTGTTGGGAATGGTTTATCGACAAGGGGTAATAGAATGGCTCTGAACAAGGACTTCAATGGAAGATATCTCTACTCATCTTGGAGAATTTCATCGTTGAACAATAACAAGGCATCGAAAGCATTTTCCATAAGGGCATCCTTGGAGGAAAGGCAACAAGAAGGGAGAAGGGGGTTTCTGAAATTATTGCTCGGAAATGCGGGAGTTGGTGTGCCTGCATTGTTGGGAAGTGGCAAAGCTTATGCTGATGAACAAGGGGCTTCCTCCTCCAGAATGTCTTATTCCAGGTTTCTAGAGTATTTGGACAAGGACAGAGTAAAGAAAGTGGATCTGTATGACAACGGAACCATTGCTGTTGTTGAAGCTGTTTCTCCTGAATTGGGGAATAGGGTGCAGCGTGTTAAAGTTCAACTCCCTGGACTTAACCAGGAGCTTCTTCAGAAATTCAGGGAAAAGAATATTGACTTTGCAGCTCATAGTCCCCAAGAAGAGTCAGGTTCTCTTTTGGCTAACCTGATTGGGAATCTGGCCTTCCCTTTGATCTTGATTGGAGGTTTGTTCCTTCTCTCGAGACGATCAGGAGGAATGGGAGGTCCTGGGGGACCAGGATTTCCTCTTGCTTTTGGTCAATCTAAAGCCAAGTTTCAAATGGAACCAAACACTGGAGTGACATTTGATGATGTTGCTGGGGTGGATGAAGCCAAGCAGGACTTTATGGAGGTGGTGGAGTTTCTGAAGAAGCCTGAGAGGTTCACTGCTGTTGGGGCTCGCATACCTAAAGGAGTTCTTCTTGTTGGTCCTCCAGGAACTGGGAAGACCCTGTTGGCCAAGGCTATTGCTGGTGAAGCTGGTGTTCCATTTTTTTCAATATCTGGTTCTGAGTTTGTTGAGATGTTTGTTGGTGTTGGTGCTTCTCGAGTTCGTGATTTGTTCAAGAAGGCCAAAGAGAACGCCCCTTGCATTGTCTTTGTTGATGAAATTGATGCTGTTGGAAGACAGAGAGGAACTGGAATTGGTGGAGGGAATGATGAAAGAGAGCAGACCCTCAACCAACTTTTGACAGAAATGGATGGTTTTGAGGGTAATACTGGCATCATTGTCATTGCAGCAACTAACAGAGCAGACATTCTTGACTCTGCCTTATTGAGACCAGGACGGTTTGATAGACAGGTATGACTATATTATGAAAATGCCTAATGCTTTTGTTAATGAGTAAATTACTGAACATCAATGCTTCTGTTCTGCAGGTTACTGTTGATGTTCCAGATATAAGGGGAAGGACTGAAATCCTAAAGGTTCATGGTAGCAATAAAAAGTTTGATCCTGATGTTTCTCTTGATGTGATTGCCATGAGAACGCCTGGTTTTAGTGGAGCTGATCTTGCAAATCTCTTGAATGAGGCTGCCATATTAGCCGGTAGACGTGGAAAGACGGCAATTTCCTCTAAAGAGATCGATGATTCCATTGATAGGATTGTGGCTGGAATGGAAGGAACAGTGATGACAGATGGGAAGAGCAAAAGTTTAGTGGCTTATCACGAAGTTGGTCATGCTATTTGTGGGTGAGAAATTTGACTTTCCTTTTTGTCTTTTTAAGTAAATGTTTCAAGATTGCAAACAAAACAACGTATTTTGTCTTCATGACTTTCCATGTAATACTGAATATATTGGCTTAAGCAAGCAAAACTGCCATTGTTATGTGTTAAGTGGCAACATTTGAAAACCATTTCAGTGTACAATTCCCCAAAGTGTGTTCTAAAACCTGTTTGTGGTTGTTTGTAGAACTTTAACTCCTGGTCATGATGCTGTGCAAAAGGTAACACTAGTTCCTCGTGGTCAAGCTCGGGGTCTTACATGGTTCATTCCTTCTGACGACCCAACTTTGATCTCCAAACAACAACTCTTCGCAAGAATTGTTGGAGGACTTGGTGGTAGGGCTGCAGAAGAAATTATTTTTGGTGAGCCTGAGGTTACAACTGGAGCAGCCGGTGATTTGCAGCAAATCACCGGTTTGGCAAAACAGGTACTTGCCAATCATATTCTCTTGTCTCAATCTATATCTTTTTTAAATTTTAGGGTTAAACATGTCTTTAGTCCTTAAACTTGGATGTGAAATTGAAATTTGTTACTCTCTCAAACTTTGACACATTTTGATTTCTAAACTTTAAAAATGAATGGAGAAGTCTTTTTAACCTAATGGAGTTGATTTTTTTGAATTTGTTAAACGATATTCCAGACTAACATTTGAGCTTAAACGTGTTATAACAGTCTAAACAACTCAAACATCATCTTAAAATGCATTTGACATGTCAAAACAATGTTGAGCAATTGGGTTTAGAGGACTATATCCAGTCATTTTTTAAAGTTTGAAAACTAAAATGTATCAAAGTTTAGGACAACGATAAATTCCAATTTTGCATCCAAGTTTAGAGACTTAAAACATATTTAACTCTAAATTTTATGACCAATGCTAATATTTTATAACCGAATTTATTTAGAATCTAATGAACTATGACCCCTTAGTTTATTTAGTATCTGATTTCATTTTGGCAATATTTTGGCAGAACAATAGGAGTTATGTTGTTAGGTTCAATTAATTGGTGAAACCTCCAGTAAGATCACGTCATATGATTTCATGAATGCCTGAAACAAAGAAACTTTGACTTTAATTAAAAGAATGCTGATATTTCTGATGGATGAAACTTTTATTTTTCTTCTAGAAGAGTCTTCTTATTTTCTTTTATTTACCTTCTATGCTACCTCAATTAGACCTTATATGATACTGTTGCAGATGGTAACCACATTTGGAATGTCTGATATTGGGCCTTGGTCACTGATGGAACCATCAGCACAAAGTGGGGATGTTATCATGAGAATGATGGCAAGGAACTCAATGTCAGAGAAGCTTGCAGAAGACATAGATGCTGCCATCAAGAGGATCTCAGATGAAGCATATGAAATTGCCTTGGAACATATAAGGAACAACCGTGAGGCAATTGACAAGATTGTGGATGTTCTTCTGGAGAAGGAGACATTGTCTGGTGATGAATTTCGTGCTCTGCTGTCTGAATTTACTGAAATTCCAGTTGAAAACCGTGTCCCTCCTTCAACTCCAGTACCTGCCACTGTTTAAATACCTTATATGAACATCGTTAATTTGTACTATCTTTTAGAATACGGAATTCCCTCTACACCCTGCTCCATATTTGTGAATGATTAAAGATTCTACCTTACTTTTTCATTTTTGTAGTGTTCATAAATGACAACAGAGAGTATATATTCATATTATGTATGAAATAGAAAAATTTTAGTGTAAAATAAGTGGTCTATACGTCTTTAATACAGTGTAACTTTTGTCAACAGCAACAAAACTTTAATTTCATATAGTGTTGTAACTGCAATGTTTAGTTTAAGGGCAAATGCAAATTCACTGGTTTCTCACCTGGTATACAACAGTGGCAACTTTTTAACCTAAGAATTTGTGCAAAGTCTGTGATTCTTTCACCATTAGATTAGACTTCTGCATTCATAGCAATAACAAACAAGAAAACACAAGAATAAAATTGGAAGAAAACACTTTTATTGATATCGGAAGGTTCTATACAGGTAATATATCACAAGATATAATTTATCATTTATACACATAATGGTTTCTATATATTAAATCTAAGGGCCAGAACAATATAAAATCGTTAAAGGAAAACCGTTAAGACAGTTATAATAAAATGTATTAAATGGTCTAACTAGTTTTAACATAGCTAGACTAGAGAGGTATTTTATTCCTTTTATCAAATGATGTCATCGTACCTTGAGTTCTTCAATAGAATGTCTACTAAACATGATTTAAAGTCAATCATGACAACTAATGATAGTGAATTTGAGTTATGTTTAGTTTGACATCACACTAGAGGAAGGTGTACTCTTATAATTTGTATGGTTGGTGAGAAAAGTCCTTTCTCAATATACAATCGATTAATTGAAAAATGTTTAATAGCACTTTTGGTCCTATATTAGTAGCAATGATTCAATTATTAGCGTTAACGTCATCTACTAAACTCTTCTTTCACTCTTTCTTTCCTTTACTTCGTTTGTTCTCTTCTCATTTTCCTTGTAGTGCTTCATTGTTCTCATCTTATCTTTCTCTTCTTTCCCAAGTTCTCCTTTTTTCCAATTCTTTTTGTACAACCACTGTATTTTAGGTGTTAGGGACCATAAAACCCTAATCAATTAACAAAATGCATTCAATTAAAGAAACTACAGTGGGTTGATTGAAGATTGAATTTTTGGGAGATTTATAGAGTAAATTTTTGTAGTGGGATGATTGCACTTGCAATTGTGGATTTCTCATTCTTGTAGTTGGTTGGTATTTCATTGAGCTTCCAAGGTGAGTGTCACTTCTTTATTATGTGATTGTGAGCAAATCTTGGAGAAATTGATAAAAGTTGTAGAAATTAATGAAATTTCTTCATTAATTGTGGTCAAGTTTGACTTCTTCATTCTACCCAATAAAATGGAGCCCTAATTTGATGTATTCTTTGTTGTCTTATTCAACGACATTTTTAGTCTTTCCACATCAATTTTTACAACTTATTCATTATGTGATTGTAAGCAAATGTAAAGAACTAAAAAAAGGGAACAAGAGAAAAAGAAGAGGGCAAGCACAACTTTCTAAGAAAAAAAACATATTTCTACCTCAATAAATTAATGAAGTTTCATCTTATAACATCGTTATCTTTCTAAAACTACTTCTTTTTCTTTCTCTGATTTCTTTCTTAAATTCAAATGAATGTGTTCATTATTTTGAAGATCTAAGCATGCCATATAAATCTTAGAGTAAAACATTTATATTTGATCAGAATTTCCATCCGAGTAAGTTCATCTTTAGACTTTGTTTGAGTTATTTTAGAAATTTGTTTGCATGGAAGAATGCTTGCATGTGACTCTTTTTGGTTCAAGATGAATCTCAATCTGTTTGTGATCACTAAGATGTATTGAAATTATTGAATGAATTTTCTATATAGTATCATGTGTGATAGACTTTGTGGAGCTTCTTAAGTGAGTTGGAAGATCAAGTTTAGGTAAGAGAAGTTAGTTTAATTTTTGGTAAGTTGTATGTGACAATTGATCTAATTGTAATGTTTTATGATTACTATATTTGATTTAAGTTGTTTGATGAATTTTGGATGTTATGGTTGATGGATTTTGAGTATAGAGAAATTATTTGAGATGGTAATAACTTTATTTTTATTGTGCATATTGATGACTACGATAAATCTTTTTAATGAATTTATGGGTTTGTTTGAAATTATTGTTGAATAAGAACTACCTTTTTCGTGATGATAAAGGAGAAAAAACTAACATTTGAACAATTTGGTGTATCTATGAGGTTTTTGGTTTCTTGTATACTCATTAGACAAGTCATCCTCTTCCTATGCAAAATTAAAATTTTGAAAATCAAGAATGAGATATCTATCATTTTATTTTCTTATTTTTATTATTTATTATTTGTTGTGAGGTATTCCTAACTTTATTCTAATTTATATATACATCTAGTTATGCACAAGTTGTATTTATTTAATTATATTTATCTTCAGTTACGCACTAATCATATTTATTTATTTATATTTATTTTTAGTTACACACCGATCCTCTTTATTTATTTACACTTACCTTCCATTATGTCTTTATCATATTTATTTAATTATATTTATTTCTAGTTACGCATTGATCCTATTTATTTATTTATTTATTTGTATTTATAATTCAGTTACACATGGGTCCTATTTATTTATTCAATTATATTATTTGGTGTCAAACATTTATTATTTATAGCAAATAAATATAATAATAATTATTACTGTAAAACGATAAGATTTATGATAAATAAATATTTGATTATTGTAGTTGGAGGTTTGACCATCGAGATTTAAATTTTACTGAAGACAAGTGTTCTTGGGTTACTTTGTTAGCCATGCTAGAACTCATTTATCTTGATTAATCACTATAAAGTTAATCCAAGTCTTTATAAAGTATGATAAAAATCAAGTTCATGGATTTGAAAGAGTTTTTCTTTTTATTTTATTTGGATATGATGTAATTATATATGATGTTTGTACTCATTTCCATGTTTTGTTGTTTGTGTATGAAAAATGAAATTTGAAAATCTCACATTATAAATGGAAGCACAAAACATTACAAACCCTTCACAATAGAAATTATTGTCAGTTTTCCTACAACAAGCTGACAGGCTAATGTTGTTAATAACTTTGTAACCTTTCAAGGGACAACTTTCTCGACACTTAGGTTCGTGACCACCCTAGATGCCTTACTCTTTTTGGAGGGACCAATAGTGGTCTCTTTTTTGCATGTTGCCAATTATCCACATCAATCTTCTCATTAATCTTTTTCCTTCAACCACTTGGAGATTAGCAAAAAGTATTATTAAATAATTAAGGGATTGTAAATAAATAACATTCCTTCTCCTTCTAGTATTAGAAAAAGGTAGGATATAAGTTATATGCTGTAAAATATAGGATAGTGAAAGTATTTTAAATTATGTATAGTTGTTGTAAATTATTTGGTGTAACATTGTTATATATACATATATGTAATTATGTTCTTAAGATTACATATATGTTTTATAAACATTAAAGTTTGATATAATAATAATGGTTAAATTAATTATGGATAAAGGACATCACAAGATACGTATGTATAACATAGTGTGAGGATTTAAAATTCATATAAGAATGTGATGATCTTGTTTGAGATTTTGAAAATAAATGTTTAAAGATTTGAAATAAAATGGTTGGATGTGTGTCTGAGTAAAGTTGAGATGTAAACCATAATCTACTTTTTTGTGTAGATGAGTGACCGAGTTGTCAAGTGGGTCACCAATTTATTGAGCTCACACTGATTTAATTAAGAAAAGTAAAATAGATATTTTTTTTGGGCTCCCGACCCATTATGCAATTTAAATATGCAACCAGTGCATCAAGTTTGTTAGGAGAGAAAATAGAGTGAGAAACAGAGAGATAGAAGTTGTTAATGCCTCTAGTGATAAAAGAAAGAAGCAATCAGAGAGAATGAAGAAGAAAGAGCAACCAGTTTATCTTGTGCAAAGAAGCTACCTTGGAGAATATGGAAGATTTGATATAGGTTTTGCTTCCGCTTGGTTATCTGTTATTTTGTAGATACATGTATGATCCTAGTAAGGAAAATGGTGTTAAACCAATAGATAAATCTGAAAGAGATTGGAAGAAGATAAATAGAAGGACTATTGGTGTGATAAGACAATGGATAGATCAATCTATTTATCATCATGTGTCAGGTGATGTAACACATCGGTCGGATATTACTAATTTTAAAAAAATAAAATATAAATAATTCAATTTATTATAACTCCATTTCCCAAAAACGCAAGAAATTTAAAAGCTTATTACAATATCCCAATCTGATAATGTAAAGGTTTACACAATTATTCAAAACCACAAAACAGTAAGACTTCGTAGAAAAATCCCCAAGATAGCCTATTCTCTGGCTCTATGCCTCACCAGATCCACTTGCAACATCATCTGCTCACGTGTAACGTAATACACGATCATCTCCAAACACAAACATATAGGGTGAGCTAACAGTATAAAAGCACACACACACACACACACACACACACACACACATATATATATATATATATATATCAAACATATATAATCATACACTCATCAAAGTAACTCCATCCTTTGATTCCATGCCACATGGCCACCACCATGTTATCCATGTTCTACGCCTTTGGATGAATACCTCAAGATGTACTTGATGTCATACCTACAAGCCACACCTTGTAGAATACGTGTGGGAACCTGCTATGGACCATACTCCGTAACGCTAGGTAGAGTTCCCAATACGAACATAGTTCATAATGTCCCAAGACTACCAAACTCGTCAGCTAACTACTAAGGAGGGCAATCTTCTAGACCCATCCGTACAAGCCACAACTCGCACACTCAAATCGATAACACTCGCCAATCTGAGCCACAACTCAAGGATTCCTTGTGTTCATCCGTCATCCCGAGCCACAACTCAAGAGATGTCATTCTCAGCCACAACTCAAGGAATGTCACATGCTTAACCTTAATTCCGAGTCACGACTCAAGGGATACGTTCTGAGCGACAACTCAAGGAACACTCCAATAAGCTTATCTTTAAGGTATCACTAAAGCCTTGTAGACCACACACATCAAAAGCAAACAAATCACAAGTCATGCCTCTGCATTATCGCCTAACATTGCTCTAAAGCCGCTAGGTGAAATTCTGCTCCAGATCGCCTGGTGGAACACATCCTACCGCCAGGCGCCCATTACCTTAGAAAGCATTATCACTACAGGTATCGCCTGGTGGATGACCCTCACCACCAGGCGCCACGCGTTCCAGAACTCCTCTGTTTTGTAGCTTCCACTTGGCGGTTCAAACCTCACTGGTTATTTTCCCACTCAGCGGCATTTTCAAACCTCACTAGTTATTCATCTAAGGACGTAGAACACGGGAACATGGTGGTGGCCATGTGGTATGGAATCAAAGGATAGAATTCCTTTGGTGTGATTATGATTATATATTTGATTTATATATGTTTTTGTATACTGTTAGCTCATTCTATCCGCTTGTGTTTGACGATGATCGTGTATGCGGTACACGAGAGCAAATGATGTAGGTGGATCTGGTGAGGCATAGTATCGAAGCGAAGATAACATGGACAAAAGCTTTCTAGATTTTTATTACTATTGTATTTTATGGTTTTGAATAAATTTGTAAACTTTTATTTTGTCAGACTTGGAGTTGTAATAAACTTTTACATCTTTTTGTAGATTTTGATTTATACAAGTTTAATAAATTATTTTCATTTTCCTTCATTTTTGGAAAAGGCGGAATAAATAAATGAGTATTTATTCTCTATCTAATTTTATTTTATTAAAATTTGTATATCCGACTGGGATGTTATATCCTTCCTCGAAAAACCCAAGTGCATGAGGCATAATCCACTATGAGATATTGATTTATTTGTGAATGACATGAATATAGTTTTTTGTAAGGAGAAAATACTACATTGTAATGTTATAGGTGTTTATTGAACTATGAATTTGTGTATGAGATTATCCTGACTCTACTAACATTGGACTCACACAAAGGAAGATGTTAGGTGGTGAGAGTCGATGAAGGTTCTAATGTTCTGGAGGGGTGGTGTGAAGAGGGACTGTGTCTCGCAAATGGTATAGGAATTTACTCTGTCATATGAGTGGAAGACTTGGTTCGTGATATACATGTGACTTTGTGTGAGCAAGAGATAATATGACAAGTGCAGAATATTTAAGCCAATTAAATACATTTGTTGGAAGTCCCACATTTACTAGAGATAAGGCCAATTCATTGTATATAAGTGAGGTGCAAACCTCACCTTACAAGCCGGTTTTGTAGGGTTGAGTTAGACTTAAAACTCACTTCTTACATGGTATCAGAGCCAATTTAGAGCCTATCTTAGCGAGATTTCTTGGACATTATGTTCCACCCGATATCGGGCCGCAAACGGACCACCCACTAATTTCTTGTCCCACGCACGAGATGAATATACCTTGGCATGAGGGGGTCTGTTGGAAGTCCCACATTAACTAGAGATAAGACCAATTCATAGTATATAAGTAAGGTGCAAACCTCACCTTACAAGTCAGTTTTGTGATATTGATTTAGGCTTAAAACCCACTTCTAACAACATTAATTTTTGAAAGTAGAGTCCAATGTTTATAATATGAGTTTGAGTCAAATGGAATGATTTTTTATTAAGCCAGATGAACTGTTAGTAGATTGTATTGACAAAGAAAATATTTATTATTTAAAGTAAAGAATGTAATAGATTACATATTAAAAAAATTATAATAAAAATGGAAATTAATCATTAATATAGAAGTTCAAAACTTAAATCTCTCACCAAATATAATTTATCTTGAACATGAGAGTCTTAGAAAGACATGTAATTTGTAAATTGCCACAAGTAGAAATTTTGCCAAACGTAATATAAAAATAAATAATTGTTAAAAATGTTTATATATGAGTTGAAAGTAATTTTTTTAAAACGGACAAGCACTAAGTGTTAGACTTAAAAGTTCAAAAAGATAAAAATGAAAATAATAATAATAATATATTTGTTCATGTTGGCCAAATTTTTTATTCCATACGTAAATTCTTTTTTCCATTACAATTTCTTCTTTTAATCTTGTATTTATATTTCATATTCCACGAAATCTTGCTTATATTTTGTTTTTCTAGTGTTTAACTCTTTATTTATTATTTATTTTTGTCTAAATCATCTTTAAGTTTTAACTTTAAATTACAATACCATATTTTCCTCATTTTTGTGATATTTTAATTTTATCAATTTGGTCATTTAATCCATATGTATAACTAGGGATGTCAAAAAAATTCGTAGTTACAGGTATTCGCGGATAAAACTTGCAACGAGTAAAAAATGAATATTGAAAATGAATACGCGCGGATAACGGATACGGGTATTTTTTAATACCTGCATGTTAACGGGGCATGTACGGACACTACAAAAAAAATAATAATTACATACAGATAATTACATACAAATTTAGATTCGTATGTAAATTAGACTTTACATACAGATATTATCTATGAATTAGTATTTGTATGTAAAATTAGATTATGTTATGTTAGCACTTTCATTAGAACTATATTAGCACTTTTAGACCGAATTGTTGGCACTTATTTTGTTTATAACTTGGATTTGGATTCAGTTATTATCTTTCATTTGGATTTTATGTTGTTCATAATTAACTTGGATTTGGATTAAGTAAATATAGCTTGTTGGTGAAATTTCATTGCAATTAACAGGAAATGTAAAAAAGAAATTGAAAATGAAAAAAATATAGTTTTTAATTTAAAAAGTATATTATTACATACAAATTTACATACGGAATAAGCTACATAAAATTGCACCATTGTTATATACGGATTATTTCGTATGTAATACATTCCACATTACATACGGATTTTGTTCGTATATAATTTACATACGGATTATTCCGTATGTAATATACACATATGTATCCTAATCAATTACATAAGGATTTTTTCGTATGTAAGTTATATATGGAATTTTTCGTATGTAATTCTCCGGTAATTACATACGGAATAATCCGTATGTAAATTACATACAGATTTTATTATATATGAAAAATTTCGTATGTAAAATTACATACAGAATATTTTTCGTATGTAAATTTTTTGATGCCTGGTTTACATATGGATTTGTTTTCGTATGTAATCCGTAGATAATATCTAATTACATATGGATTTTATTCATTACATATCCAATTTTTTTGTAGTGGGATATCATAGTATCCGTACCCGTGGATATCCATATCCGCTATATTATTTAAATTAAAAAAATTATTAAAACATCAACATATTGATTTTGAATGAATTATTTTTTATCAATTGGTTTTAAAAAATCTTCATTTATTTGTAAAGTGTCATTCAACATTATTTAAATGAGTTATTTTCACTTTCTTTGAATTCATAAAGGTTATCAATTACATTTTTATTTGAATTTATAGTTAACTTTTTTTTGTTAAATATTAAAATTTTCTTTTAGAAAAACTCGTAGATATTCGTGGATATCCGTGAATATTAAAAAAATATATGGGTACCCCCATAACAGTTGGCAAAAAGCAATACAAGTCTAAATGCTGAAGCAAGATTTTGATGATGATAAAAGAAGCCTGAAAGCCATCTGGAAGTCAATATGAAGAACATGTGTTGTTGTGTTTAAAGTTATCTTGTAAAGTGTAATTAGATTTGTTAGAATCAATATTGTACAAGAAAATTCTGGTATTTCTCGAAAAATCAAAGTGATAATTGATTATCACTTAGGATAATCAATTATCCTGAGCTGAACCATTTTTTTCAAGAAAGCACTGGAATAATCAATTATCACCTTTGATAATCGATTATTTGTTCAAAAATTTGTTTTTCATAAACCACACTGGAATAATCGATTATCACTAGTGATAATCGATTATCCTGGTCAGTTGGGCGCGACTGTTCAGCTTTTTGACCTAATTTTTGGAACCCCTATTTAAGGAACCTCAGAGTTACTTCTCACTTACCTTTTTGAGAAGCTAGAGTGCTAGTGTTGTGACTGCAAGAGAGTTCTCTGAGTGTTCTCAATAGAAGCTTTGAAAAACCTAGAGTGGGTAGAGCGATAACTTTTCCTGAGAAGTGTTCTAAGAGATTGAGTGTTGTTGTTGTTGCTAGGAAAGCTAAGGTCAAGGTTCTCTGTGTGATTTAGAGAAAGGTGTTCATCTCTTGTGTGTTCAATAGAGGTGTTTTCTTTCCTTACTCTTTTACTATCTAATTGTAAATCTGTTATTTGTTAGTGATTTAGTTAATCTCGTTTTTGAGAGATTAACAACTGGACGTAGGGTCTTTTGATCCGAACCAGTATAAATACTTGTGTTCAATCTTCTTCTCTATCTCTTTATTTCATCTATTATTGTGTTTAAAGAAATTAATACTTGATTTAATTGATAAATTTTGGAAAAATTTTAAAGTATTAATTTTATTACTTAAAACCAATTCACCCCCCTCTTGGTTTTTGTCCAAACTATTAAACATTCCATTGCGCGATACTAACAATTGGTATCAGAGCTTGCTTTGATAGTTATTCAAAATTTTCGAAAATGGTTGGACAAAATCAAACCTTTGCTGAGGGTGCGTCTATCAACAGACCTCTTCTATTTACTAGTGAAAATTATCCTTTCTGGAAAGTTAGGATGCAAATTTTTCTGGAATCTGTAGATGGAGGTATTGGGGATGTTGTTTTAAATGGTCCATTTGTTCCTGTTAAAATTGTAAATGATGTGCAGGAACCAAAGCCATTATCGCAATGGACAGCAGACGAAAATAGACGAGCCCAATATGATGTAAAAGCTAGAAATATAATTTCATCTGCCTTAACCCTAGATGAGTTTTACATGATCTCAGTCTGCACCAGTGCACAAGATATGTGGGAAATATTGCGTGTGACCCATGAAGGAACAGACGATGTTAAAAGCGCACGCAAGAACTCCTTGATCCAAGAATAGGAAATGTTTCAGATGCAACAAGGAGAAACTATCTACGATGTGTAGAAACGATTCACACATATCGTCAATCATCTCACAGGTCTAGGGAAAACTTTTGACACTGATGAATTAAATATAAAAATTCTTAAATCCTTGAACACAACTTGGCAGCCGAAGGTGACAGCCATCACGGAGTCACAAAATCTTGCGACAATGACGATGGCGGCTCTATTTGGAAAGCTAAGAGAACATGAGCTTGAACTGGGCAGACTAAATGAAGAGGAAGATATTGGAAGAAAGAAGAACATAACCTTTAAAATTGAAGTGGTTAAAGGCAAAAAGCAAAAGGAAGAAGAAGATTCGGATGACGATGAAAATCTTAGTCTTATGATTAAGAAATTTACAAAATTCATGAAGGCCAAAGGTAAAAATCAATTCAAGAACAACAAGAAGGATAATCAAGGATCATCCTCAAATTTCAAATGCTACGGATGTGGAGAATCTGGACACGTCAAGGCTGATTGTCCAAACTCAAAGAAAAGTGAAGAAAAGAAGGGCAGAAAATTCTTTAAAAAGAAGGCATACATAGCATGGGAAGATAATGCCTCAAGCCCATCAAATTCTAGCGATTCTGAAAATGAAGAAGCCAATCTATGTTTGATGGCTAATCACGATGATTCTGATAATGAGGTAAATTCTACTTACTATGAAAATGAGTATGATGATTTGTATGATGCTTTTCAACAATTACTCGTTAAATCTAGTAAATTGGATATTGCTCATAAAAACTTAAAAACTGATTTTAAAGATTTACAAAGTAAATTCGAAAAATCTCTTGAAGAAGAAGAATTTTTGAAAAACAAAATTTCAATATTAGAAAATAAAGAAAAAGAAATTGTTGAATGTGCGTCATGCAAAAGTTACATGTTTGATATATATGTATTTTGGAAAAACATCTTGAAGATGCCTTAGAAAATAAAAGTTGTGAAAAGTTTGATCTCAAGAAATATCCAAATAAGACCAAGCATGCTCATAATCATAATTTTAAAAATAAAACTAAGAGAACTCGTAGAGTTTGGGTAGAAAAAGGAACATCTCATTTTATGAATACATATGCATGTACTGCTACATGTTTTTATTGCATAAAAAGGGTCATACTTCAAACAAATGCAATATTAAACATTTTGGTGTTCCTAATGGGAAGTATCATTCGGTGCCTGTTCATAAGTAGATATTTTTATTCTAACCCCAAGGACCCAAACAAGTTGTTGGGGACCTAAATGAATTGTTTCCTTATTTTGCAGATGACTTCTAAATCCAGAAGATCAATGTGGTATCTTGACA
>Ga0214544_1001496_pt1 | contig 48769 bp, 18 predicted proteins | sample CNSS3metaG_FD_160074 | JGI IMG/M metagenome (GOLD analysis project Ga0214544, IMG submission 160074) | Root nodule microbial communities from cowpea collected in UCLA plant growth center, Los Angeles, California, USA - CNSS3 | ecosystem: Host-associated > Plants > Roots > Nodule | place: USA...
ATTCTTTTAAGTCTTCAACATTTTCCATGCATCATCATCAAGTCTTCCATACTTCTTCATAAGTCATCATCATCATCAAAATTCCTTATTAGAGGAAGATGTTCATCTTCTTCTTTTTGTCAACAAAACTATATCGTTATAATTTTTAATCTTTCTTTCCGAGAAGACAGTGAATCAACCATGCATTAAGTTGCAAAATGTCAATAAAACTTATATCTCAATTATTGAAAGTAACCTTATATGTTGAAAAATTCAGCAGCAATAAAATGGCAATAAAGCCAATAGCACAATAAATCCAGTAACACAATTATTTTTCATTAAAAAAAATAATTTTCTTATGCAATTTAATCATAGCAGATAATTATAAAAAGGTTGCTAAATATATATATTTTTTATTCTAAACATTTTAAAACCATCATAAATTATTATGTCCTACAAATTTTGAGTCCTTCAATGGTTAAGATTATTTTAATTTAAGAACCTAACAACATAAATCTTAAAAAGAAATGTAAATTGAATTAAAATAATCTTAACCATTGAAGGACTCAAAATTTGTAGGAAATAATAATTTATGATGGTTTTAAAATGTTTAGAATAAAAAATATATATTTAGCAACCTTCATACAACATGTCAACCACCATTCATGAACCTACCCGCTCATAGCACAACATCTCCTCATCAATACGTACAAACAATACTCACAAAAACACTAAACTCGCTTGGGCTAGAAGCCTTAGCTTAAGCGACTAGGCCTGTCCCGCTTAGGCTAAGCTTTCTCGCTTGAGCGAGCGTCCTAACTTGGTTTATCTGCGAAGTCTTGCTTAAGCGAGTCTCTCCTCGCTTGGGCGAGATCGCCCTTCGCCTAACACCAAAAACTCTCGCCTAGGGGGGGAGTTAAGCAAAACACAAAGTTAAGCACGAGGTCTCTCTTAAGCGAGAACCTCTCACCTGGACGAAAAGCCTTGTTGCCCAAAAATCGACCTCCTCGCCTACGCGAGGTGCCCAAAACAAAGTCACACACCCCTCGATTTCTCGCTTAGGCGAGAGGTACTCGCCTGGGCGAGATAACAGGTCGCCCAAAAACCTGGGCACTCCGCCTAAGCGAGTAGCTCGAGCATAAATAGGATCAAGACTCTGCAAATCTCGCCTAGGCAAGCTTGGCTCGCCTGAGCGAGATTAGCAGATGGGATCCCTGTTCACACACGCACAATGCAGAATTTCCAAACCAAAAACCCCAAACAAACATTATTGTGCATTCCTTAGGAACCAACAATTCTTATGGACATGCTTAGACCTAATTGAACCACCACAATTCGAGATTGAACCACAACAGCCCTATAATACAATTACCCCAATGATATTCATACCCAATTGTACAAGAGGCTTTCCCAACAATGTCAAAACAGCAATTCACACATAAAATCGTACATGCACGAAAATTCATGTCAATAAAGCACCAAATTATGAGATTATGGCTGCCACACATGCGCAAAACTACATAAACGAAAATAGCTCCCTTTACTTGGTTTCCTATGCTTAAAAATAAGGAAGGATGATGGTTCTTCTTGCCAAAAAATTAACATCTCTTGGTGCTATCCAATTCCAGCTCTCTTGATTCCCCGCACTCTTCACTCCCAAACTCCCTAATTGCTTGGTTTTGCCCTTTTATATGGTCATTTAATTATGGTAAATGGTTAAAACGAAATTTTGATTTTAAGTGTCTCTAAATGCATTTTAAGGACCATTATGGGTTGTTTTTGCAAAGATAAAGAGATTAATTTCATTCTGAGCAGGATTTGAACACACACACTTGCAATTCCAAAGTCAAGGCACAACCAATTCAACCAAGTCAAGTTTATGTTAATTCCTCTAATTCTATAATTATGTTATTACCTAACATAATCATGCATATTATTAAAATTAATAATAAATCAAATAACACATACATGACATACATAGGACTCAAACCCAAGCCCTTTCACACAATCAAAGTACTCTCAACCACTTGTACTAGTACTCTTCCACGTCACAATAATTAACATTAAATGTCATAAAGGCTTCTACTACCCACATTTATTAAATAATTATGTATTTAATTATTTAATTTTTCCGGGTCTTACATACCCAACGATTGCAAATTCCTTGCCAATTTGTTGAGTAATCTTCAGGCCATAATTTTTTTCTTTAGGCCATCATTTTTTGTGCGTTGCATAAAGTCATTTTTGTTGTAGTGACAATATAATTAACTAAGAAATTTTAGAATTGGAACACCTTTTAAACCCTTTGCAACTTTCTTTCTTTCAAGCAAACTCTACATCAAAAAATGCAACAAAATTGCTTTAGTAAATTTGCTCATTTATACTCAATAAGATTGAAAGTTAACAAACTTGAAGTAATGGTGATGTGCAACGACACCACAACTTGACTATATTCTTGTGCCTGATCTTGCCTAAAGTCTCAACCTCCGTGTTAAGAGCATTGTTCTGAAACCTACCCTTTTCAAATTGTTAAGCTTCTTCTATGAGCGAATCCCTCTCGGTAACTCCCCAAAGTGACTATTATTATGAAAATCATGAATTCCAAGCTGCCTAACATTCATAGCTATTAGAATGCAAGCAGTGAACTTATTATCACTGGCAGAAAACTCGACGAGATTCTCAGATTATAAGTAATAAAGGATGTGTTAAGCCAACAAGGGGGGTTGAATTAGGCTTATAAAAAGATATTAGGTTCAGTTTTATACTTAAAATCAATCCATTTCTAATACTTGATTGGTCAATGAACTCAACAATCTATCATTTCTGAAACACACATTTCAACTGATTCAAAAACACAATCAATCAATAAAATACTGACAGTAAATGCACATAAATATGAATTAACCCAAGATTTCAAATATGATCAAATTACTAGTCAATATCAATTCCAATTAATAGCAGAAGGAATGTTTTACCAATTGATTATGCAAACACGTCAAATTACAAAGAAAGATTGTTTGGATTCATGTTCTTGATAAATTTAATAAAGAATCAAAACAACGGATAAAAAGTACATCAAATCCCACATAATTTTTATACTTGTTCACTCCATTGTGCTACATCCAGTTAGTTAAGGCAACTTTAGCCTGACTTTCCACTATTTCAAAAGCTTTACAAAATCTTTATAGGATTACACTTTCGAACATACAATACAACACACTAAGGCTCTTGAATCACACAAGAAACTCATACTACACAGTAAGAACCTCTCTTGCAGAATTGGAATCACACTAGACACATCACAAATGCATAAGAAGGACCGAATCTCAAAGGTGGCTCTCCCCAGCCAACCAAGAACCTTTTTAATGCGCACACCAAGAGCATTCACAGCTCCAAGACTCCAAAGATGATCACGAACAATTTCAGCACTTAGATGTTCATAGAGAATGATATTTTCCAGAAGTATCAAAGTAATTTAGCGCACAAAAATAAATCTTTCATATTCTCACTGAAAAAAAAAAATCAAGCTATATAGTTTATTAGCTAACATATTGAATATGTTGAAGTTTTGTCTCGATCCGTTAATTTCACTTACAAGTGAAATTAGCTGATTGAATAATATTTCAGATAATCAAGTATGTTACTTGCAAAACTATAACACCAAGTTGTTTAACATATTAAAAAATATTTTAACAGATTGAATAGCTACAACCATACACTAGACTTCCATTTCTAAGTCAGTATGTCTTCAAGTTCAAACAAATCTTCAAGCGTCAAGATCTTTAACGTAGTTACTTCAAACAGTTGCTTCAAGCTTAGTCAAATCACAAACCTTCATCAAATCTCAATCAAGTATTCAATTCTTCATGATCTTCAATACTTCATCAAAACTTTATACACCAAATCCATTTGTGCTAAGACCAACTACCCAACCTTAACGGGAATCATTCCTAAGAAGTTATTCTTCGACAAAATCTATAGTGACAAGTTCCCAACACCCGTAATGGTCGTCACAAAGGAACCAAAAAATGAGTTATTGACAAGCTCGAGAAGATACACATGTGGAAGCCCTCAGAGAAAATATTATGAATCACTAGAAGCTCCTTAAGAACACCATTATAATTGAGCATCGCTAGAATAAGCACCCAGAAATGGTTTCTTGGATTATGTCTCCCTGTAGAAACCCCCAAATCTCTCCTTAAAACTCTAAATTTGTCCATGAAAAACATCCTTATTGTGAAAGCAATGACATAGTGAGCAAGAACGACGACAAAGTGAGCGAGAGCAAGAATGGGCATGTGATTTTTATTTTTTGGAATGCAAATGAATGAGCGCAAACTCTTTTTTAGGTTTTTATTAAATAATAGACGATGTTGTTGTAATTAAATGCTTTCTATTGATATCTCAGTACATGGCACTTAAATTTAAAAGCGCTCTCTATTGGTCTATCTAAATTTATTATTTTTAAAAAAAATATAAATCAAATAAAGATAATTCATTTTTCATGAAGTGTTGTTATCTATGTGTAATATTTTTATAGCATTTATTTCATAAAGCGTTGTATTTTGGTTTCGTGTTTGGATTTAGAGCACTTAATGAAATAAGCGTTCTCTAAACGGTGTTATCTACCGATAACTTTGGCGTAGTGTTTCCAATTTCTTCTCACAACTCTTGCCAGTTATCTTTGATGCTAAGTCAACTTGTGTTTATTGAAGATCCTTACATGTCAACTACCAATTGTCGAAGTCAACATCCAGTTTAGCTCCAATACAACATCTCCTTCTCTTATGTCTACAATAAGTTAGGTTCGTAGAAATAACAACTCTTTATGTTCCAGCGTAGCATTCCTTGACTCTTATGGTAGCGGCTGCACCCTTTTGATTCTCCTTTTCAACTGCATAAAATAAGCTTATCACTTAATCAACATTATATGCTTGCATATCAGAACTTAATCATAAAACTCTTTCTTCTTATAATATAAAATTATTACTATCACAATTAGAATTAAATGTAACGTTATGTAAACTATATTACTACCCATGCTAATCTTAACAAATCTATCTAATTAATAGACTATTAGTAAATATATCATAAAAGAAACTAATCTAAAGGAAAATAATAAAAACTAGCATTATTCTACTCTAAACTAAATATATCTTAAAAACTAGGAATTAGTAGTCTAGAACACCCTAAGAGCATGTAAATGGCTTGGAAAAAAATGTAACATTCTTAGTGTTATCACACCCCACATTTGAACCATTGCACTCTTGAGCAATAAAAGAAAACTAAACTAGCTTTTCACGCTTTTCACAATGCAATATGTGTAACTTCATGCTTTTCACAATGCAACATGTGCAAAATGAGAGTAATGCCATGCCCTTGGTGGGAAAGCAATCGGTCTAGGGTACCCTCTCGTCCAAGTAGCCCAATTGAAACCTTAATTAGGTCACACAACAGACAGAAGAAGTCCAACTTCTAGGCTAAAAACTACACTAGGCTAAAAGTTCAAAACAAGATCTAATTCAAGTCCCAAACAGCCTACACTACTCGGCCCAATTACGAGGCTCAAATTAAACCTATTCTAATCGGGGTTTTCTTCCTGCACCTCCAATATTTATTCTACGTTACCAAATTTTTCTTAAAATCCAAAACTGCCCTTTGACTATTTTAAAATTTTAAATCAATCACTTCTCTCATTTCTCTTTTTTATTTAATGAAAACTACTTCTCACTCTCTTTTAAGCTAAACCTAGCCACCTCCTTACCTCATCCCCCATATCCTAATCTGCCTCACTATCCTCACTCTCTAAGGTGCCCCTCAAGCCACATTCCTCCTCTCTATTTTTTGCTCTGTTTTCTCTCTTCTCTTCACCATTCCTCTACATTAACTTTTGATATTAATTAATTATAATTTTAATTAATTTTAATTAATTATAATTTAGAATAATTAAAATTTTAATTTTTATGATTTTGAATAATTTTAATTTTAAATAATTCTATTGTTGAGTAAATATAATTTTAAATAATTATAATTTTGAACAAATTTATTTTAAATTAATTTTAATATTAATTTAATTTAATTAATTAAAATATTGATTAATTTTATTTATAATTAATTATAATTTTGAATACTAATAATAATAAATTATAATTTTGAAGAATAATAATTATAATTAATTATTATTTTGAAAATTTATAATTATTATTATCAATAGCTACTTACCACAAGAAAAAAAAATTTAGTCACCGGAAGTCGACATCCGTTAAATTTCATTTCTGGATGTCGACTTCCGTAATTGCGAAAAATTCACTTTAAAGACTCGAAGTCCACTTCCGTAACACTAACAAAAAATTCACTTCACTACCGAAGTCCACTTCCATTTTACACATACATTTTCGGAAGTCGACTTCTGTTTTACACATACACTTTCGAAAGTCAACTTCCGTATATGGGAAAAAATAACTTGACTTCCGCAAAAGTTCACTTGTCTTCCGGAAGTCGACTTCTGTTTTACAAATACACTTCCGAAAGTCGACTTCCATATACAGGAAAAAATAACTTGACTTCCGCAGAAGTTCACTTGTCTTTCGGAAGTCAACTTCCATAAATGGCCGAATGAAAAATGACTTCCGTAACATGAAATATTAAAAACCCAGCTCATTTTTTTCTTATTTCTTTCACTTATAACATTTACTTCAAACATAAACTTATCAAATATAAACTTATATTGTAATGCGTACCTTTTTTCTGAGAAGAAATGAAGAAAATGGTGAAATACGAGTGGACCCTAAACTGCAAAATTCACACCTCAACCAGCAACGAAAGTTCTTCTTTTGCAGTGCAAGTGAAAGTGAAAGAAGAGAGGGTGCAAGGGTATATATAAAACACTATTGTCAATTAATTCAGGCAGCCAACTACCTATGCCACTTCATAATTGTTTAATTATTATGTCTACCTAATTAAATTTTATTTATTTATTTAATTTTTTAAGGGGCCATAAATGGAATAGCATGAATCTTTGGAGGTGCAAAAGAAATATTGGGGGTGTAGGAAGAAACCCCCATTCTAATTATTGACAATTAATCTTGGCCTATGAGAACAAAATTTTAGGCCCACTCAACTTAGGCTCTTATGGTTAGTCCAAAGGGTTTGCCATCAGGCATGGGTTCAAAGATAAAAACTAGTCAAAGGTGGATAAAGCATAGAGGTCCAGAAAGATTCCCTTATGGTTTCGAGGAGCCAAAAAAGGTCAACAACCTCAAAGAAAGTGGTGTATACGTGGGTTAAAAGAAGTTTGGCCAAACAAATTGAAGGGGATCCTACATGAAAAAATAGGCTAAGTAAAAGAAGTGAGGGAGATTTAGATCGAACAGTGGAAAAATACTTGATTGCATAACCAATACATCAAGAAAGCAAGATGTTCTTCAAGGCTAATGGGCAAAGCAGAATTATTGACGAAGTACTTTATAGGAAGTGCCCATAGGCTTTCTTATACCATCAAATCTTAGCTTCGAGGGTAGTGTGTCATAAGTAGGGGTGAAAATACGGGTCGGACCAACCCATTTAGGCTCACCGTCACCGCTCTATACCCGCACAATAGAGTGATGAGTGCATATTTTTGCCCTCATTTGGTATTTAATAATGGAATTTTAATTGATTTGTGTGCTTAAATGATTAGTTTAATTGGAATTTGTTATAATTAAGCTATTTGAGTCTGTGTGATAAAATGTTTTAAAAAGTGATTTTTAAGCTCATAAATTATTTTCGGATATTCTAATGTTTCTTGATGTAACTGAAGTTAAATTTGACACTTTTAAAAGTGTGAAATTAAATTGTTCCAAGTTACAAAATAAAGCCAAAATCAATAAATTCTAGAAAGAAATAATGCAGGGGCTAAATTGGAATTTTGGACAAATTTAGTTGTTGCTAATTATTTAGATAATTTTAGATAATTAATCAGATAATATAAATCGAGAATATCTTCAAGATATTTTTAAAACTGATAAATTTGTTAATTATTTCGAAGATATTGCACCAACAAATAAAATGACTATATCTTCAAAATAAAGATATTTATTTTTATCTTTATTTTAAAAGATATTTATCTTTACCTATATAAAAAGACCAAGAGGAAGCAGAAAAGGGAAGATCGAAACTTTGGAGGTTAGGAACCTTTAAGGGGGCCTAATTTCGTTCTCTCTCTCTCTGCATTCTCTTCTTTTATTTTTATTTTGAATTTCATGGAGGGCTAAGTTTCAAGGTTTGGTTCCATTGTAATTTTATTATGGATTTTGATGTTAGAATGAATAAATTCATTTGTTTTTTTATTCTTGTTGTGATTTATTTTCATCTATGTCTTTTGCCTTTAAATCAAGTAAATCTAACGATTTTTACATTGTAGCAAGTTAGCACAATGTTAAATCTACATAACATATCAATCATATGAGTTCAAAGGTTTTTAATTTTAATTGAGAATGTACTTTGATTAAATATAGAAACTTTCATGTGATTGAATGAATGTTTGCCAATGATTGAGAATGTACTTTGATTACAGGTGAAAACCTTAACTAGAATTAGTCAAGAATGTACTTTGGTTAATTAGCTTTTTGCTTGATTTTATAAGTAAAAGAATATACATGATTATGCATAATAATATTTAATTGAGAATGTACTTTGGTTAAATTTACTGTGACTAATCTACAAAGTTCTTACTTTTAATTGAGAATGTACTTTGGTTAATAGTGAGAACGCTAACAAATTAATTGAGAATTTACATTGATTAATTTGCAAATCTACAACAATAATTAATTGAGGAATAATCTTTAGACAATCGATGATGAATCTATTTTAAGAAAGCGAATCAATCTATTTTCTCACTATTGTTTTATATCTTTTTATCTTTTTCCAACTTTATTTCTTTCTTTCTTATTTTATTTGATTAACCCTTTTGTATAGTTTTTATACGAGCTAATTTGTTAGAAATCAATTTCGTGTTTGTTGGGAGACGACTTTGAGTTACTTTACCCTTTCTATTTTGTTGACTACTTTCTTAACAATATTGAAGTTGTTATAGGTAAGTAATATTAATTTGATCATGCCAACGACACCGTTATCAAATTTAGCACCATTGTCAGAGAACATGGTTAGAATTTTTATCAATTTAGTTCTTATTTTATTTTATTTTTTTCTTACTGTTTTGGTTTTATTTTTGTTTATCACTAACATCTTGTTTTTCTTTATTTTCTTCTAACATTTATTTTATTTTATTTTTTTAAGCATAATTTTTTTTTGAGGAATTTTGTTAGGAAATTTGTGAAATTAGTTGGGGAACACTTTGGCTAAGGAAAGATAAGGTACTTAAGTTGTCCATTGAGATGCACCTCTCTTTCCTAGAAGTCTACTCAACAAGGTTTCAACTTATTTCTTTTCAGAAAACCTCTTTCAAAAATACAAAAATAGTTTTTCATATGAAAATAATAAATAATGTGATTTTCAAATGAACTATGATTACTATCCATAACAACCACATGATCCATATGGTTTCTAGCAACAAATTGTTACACCTACTTCTGCACCTGATATAAGTAGGTTAATTATACGTCAATTTAATGATTTATATCCTAGATCATCTTTTTTGAAATAATTCAATTTTGCCCAAGAGTGCATAATCAATACATCAAGAAAGCAAGATGTTCTTCAAGGCTAATAGGAAGAGTAGGATTATTGATGAAGTACTTTATCAGAAAGTGCCCATAGGCCTTTTTATCCTATCAAATTTAGCTTCAAGGGTAATGTCATGGGTAGGGGCAGCAATACGGGCTGGACCAGCCCATTTAGGCCCACCGCTCTATACCCACATAATACGGGCAATGTTGGCTCGTCTTGCATTTGAAAAGCAGGCTGAATTTCAAGGTTTGCCCCACATAAATCTAGGCTCACGGGTTCGCGGGCCCGCGAGCTACCCCACATTTTATGATTAAATTACTTCATTAAAATATTCAACAATGTCAATGTCAATATGAATTTGTGCACAAGGAAAAAAAAGGTTAAAGTAACAACAGAAAGGCAACCAAGAAATAGAGACATTAGGAGTTTATAATAAGTCAAAAGAACAGAGAAATTAAAATCCTTTGGAGAGGATTGGATATTATAAAAAAAAATGGCTTATGTTCTTGTGAGGCTGATATATACTCTGCAAAGTCTCCTAGAGAATGTCAAAGGGTGCATGTCCTTGAACTTGAAAGGTATTTGTCCTTGAACGTCTCAAATAGGGGGGAGGTGCTTGCAAAAAATACTCTAATGCCAAAGTCAATCTAAGGTGTCAAAGAATAAATATTCAAGAATACATAATCATGTACTTCATAAAATATACCTTTTATACTAGGATTTATGAGTCTTATCTAGTTGGGCTTTAGTTTAATTAACCTAATTCCTTGATAATCATTTTATGATAATTAACCTTGGGTTTACCTGCTCCGAATGATGGTTATGTCGACTTGATTTATTAGCGTTACATAAGTACACATCGTCCTAGAGGACCAAGATGTACCTTGCCAAGTCGTGTACCTTATGGGGTACCTTGGCCCTGTACAGCACACTAGCCCCCAGGCCGTGTACTTTATGGGGTACCTTGGCCGTGTACAACACACTAGCCTCCCAAGTCGTGTACTTTATGGGTTTCATTGTTGTGTTTCACTTAAACTAAATAACTCATTCATTCATTAATGTTGAAAACGGGCCAAGATGTTGGCCTGCCCCGCCCCACTCTAAGCCTGTGCGGGCTATGAGTTATGCGGGTAAGGCTTCAATAGGCCAGCAAGCTCAAAATGTCAACCTGCCCCATGCTTTTACTTTAAGCATGCGGGTCGGCCCGCCTAGCCTACTCCGCTTTGCCACCCTTAGTCATGGGGGAAGGCAATAATATGATAGGTTTGTCCCATAAGCTTAAGGCTTGTGATGGTAGCAATATTGAAGAGGATAGGGGTGTAGGGTTCTCAAGGCAACAAAATGCATTGAGCTCTTTATTCCAAAGGTGAACAATAACACTAAACATTGGGAAGCTTAGATGGCAGAGGTTGTGTTTCAACAACTCAATCAAATCAAAGATGTCAATTTTCTCCTAGTCAGTTTCGTAGGGAGTACTAACTCTATCTAACCATTTTAGATAAGACTATTTACGGCCAATGGATCTACTAGATAGTTTTTTTCTAGCATGACGACAAAAGTTCATTTGAACCACATCATGTTAATTGATGAGTTTGGTTGTGCTAGAGTGTAGGATATTTGTGAAGGACTCCTTGGAAGGGAAGTGTTCAAAGGACCCCCAAAAGCGTAAATGTATCACCAAAGGCGTAAGGAATAAGTACTTGAGCCTTGCAATTTTCTTAGACTTTTCTTCCAAAATAAGAACGAGCAAAGAATTGCCCATTGATTTCAACCATGATAGTGACAGAAAGAGGGGAAAAGGAAGCATTTTGGGATAAGGAAGCCAATAGAGTAATGAAGAAGCTAAAAGGGTTTGGTTCATTAAAGGATGAGAATGCATAGAGTTTTGAGCAAGAAAGCAAGAGTTCAAAGATTGAGGGCGTTAAAGAGCAAAGGAAGATTTATTTATAATAAATGTCGTTGAATGGGCACAACTGATGCAATACGAGCAGTTTCAAGGCAGTTATCATAATTGATGTGATTTTCTTTTCTTTTATTTTATTTTAACTGTCAATATATATATATATATATATATATATATATATATATATATATATATATAGAGAGAGAGAGAGAGAGAGAGAGAGAGAAATATAAATAAGTCATTCAAATATAAAATGGTGGTGACAAATTATAGTTACAATTCATAAACTCTATGAACACCACGAAAAGGAAAAATGACAAATCCAACGATGAACGTAGCAATTTGGTCACCACTTTCATAGATTTCCTGTACTAATACTCTTTTATCCTTGGTAATTTAGTTTTATTGCAATTTACATTTTTGCAAACCTTCCGCTCATCTTCATCTTAATCTATTTCTTCTCCATTTTTTATATTTTTGCTCTCTATCCACCATTTCATCTCTAAATACAAAAATCCAAAAAAATATGATTGGTGGAGAGAAATTAATGAAAATCTTATTAAAATATACATTAAAATAGAATTCAGTGAGTTAAATATAATTGTGACATTAATCCATAACATACGCGAGTTGTACATCAAGTTTGAGTTAATAGTGGAATCATAAGCATCAACACACTCAACTTCAAATAGGAAAACATTAGTTTCCTAGCCCAATTGACAAAAGAAACCAAGTTGATTTGGATCATTTTCAAGTACATTAGACCGTATTGAATTAAAATCCTCGAGAAACACTTATATAAAAACTCAAACCTCAATCACTTCTAGGATGGTGACATTGAGGATTAAAGAAACGAAAATGATTCGGCCTTCATCTTTTCAAAATGTGTTAAAAAAATAAATTTTGAAATGTGAGGATAAATCTAAATAAGGAAAAGTTTTCAGAATTTATATTTCAAAATATATTTTTTAATAGTTTGAATTTGATGTTTTAGAAGATATTTTCTAATTTGGAAATACTTTTAGAAAATACTCAATTTGGAAGAGTTTTTTAAAATTTACCTAAATTTCAGAACATATTTTCCGAAAATATGTTTTAGAACATATATTATGGAATGTAATTTTCTTAAATACTTTCTAAATTATGTAATTCAGAAAATATTCTCAATTCAAAAATACCTTTCAAATTGTATAATCTGGAATACATTTTTTTTAATGTATTTTAGATTTGTACAATTTGGATTGTACTTTCAAATCCATAAACACTTTTCATATTGCTTAATCCAAAATGCATTTAAAAAAGAGGTTCAAGGATACCTTTTACCTTTTTATTATAATTTTAAGGGTTAAATTTTTAGTAGTCCCTAAACTTATATGCAAAATTGGTATTTGTCATTATTCTAAATTTTGATACATTTTAGTGTCTAAATTTTAAAAATGAATAAATATAATTTTTTTATTCTAACGATATTTTTTTTTACATTGAATTAGGGAGATTATATTTATTCAATTTTAAAATTTAAAGACCGAACTGTATTAAAAATATGAGATAAAAACAAATTCTAATTTTGTTTTAAAGTTTTAGGGTTAAAATCATATTTAACCTTAGTGAAGGTTAATTTGGGAGTTATGAGTTTTATACGAGTGCAGGAAGTAAAAAGGTGGTGCATGAACAAACAGCCCCTGGTAACTCTTAGAGTGCATGGGCTGTGAGCGTCCAAACTAGGTGTTATGTTTTTCTTTCTCTAGTTTCATGGTTTCTTCGTGCACTTTTATGAATATTGAAAAAAGTTCCATTTATTATGGTGAAATTTTGAAATATATTTTGAATTGTATGTTGACAATACAATTTTTTGAAATATATGTAAGAATTATAATATTTAAAATCTGTTTATGAATTATGCAATTCTAATTATATCTTATATTTTTTTATTAGATTATATAATTCAGAAGAAATTTTTAAATTATACAATATAAAATATTTCAAACTCATTTCATACCAATATAAATGAAAAAGAAGTATGGGATACTAAAACAAATTATGCAAATATGAAATCGGCTTTGATGTTAAAAGATAGATGCAAACAAGAAATTAATATATATATATATATATATGTATATATATATAAACATATTTTTAAATATTAAAAAATTGAAGGCAAGAAATCTGTACCCTTTCTTAATACAATATAATAAAGAAATAAAATACAACGATAAAAATAAGATAAAAAATTTCAGTGGTCTTTCAAGATTTTGAAAAAATATATATAAATAGAGAGAGAAATGGTGATTTTTTTTTCATATCGACAAAATTCATGACAGACTGGGTTCTAAAGTTTTAATACAATATTACATTTAACGATTCTATCCATTTCCTTGTAACTTTTAATTCTTTTTTTCAATTTTTATTGTCTGTTATTTTATGATAAATCCAAGTTACCCAACGACGTATGGTCTTACCCAACTTAAAACCGGATTAAGGTACTCTCTTCAATGAATCGATGCCTGAAAATGAAAAAAAAAAATTAAAATAAAATAAACTAACACAAACCAATAAAATTTGATTCATAACGTCTAAAGTTCCTATATTACAGCTACATTATCCATTATTATACAATTTAATCACATTTAAGTAGATAACATAAATATGTATAAGATTAATTGATATTATTTCAATAAGTAAATTTTTTCAAAATACAATATATACAAAATCAATATGAGGAATATAATTGGTTTTTTCATCATTATGGGTAATTTTATTTTGAAATTACTATAACGATGTTAGTTTGAAAAAAAAAACATTGCATATGAACAACTCGTGCTAAGTTGACACGATTTCATATAGAAGTCGTGCTAAGTTAAAGTGACTTTACTATAAATGAACTAAAGTCGTGTCAAGTTATGACGACTTCTATAAAAAATGATCTAAAAGTAAAGTATCATTTTGGGGCGACTTCAATTCAGGAATAAAATGAATCGAAGTCGTGTCATGTTGTGACGACTTCGATTGTGAATGAAATGAACTAAGGTCGTGTAATGCTTGATAAATCCCTTATTTCTAGAGTTTTTCTTAGTTATTTGTGTTGTTTTTGGTAGGTTTAAGTTGGTAACTAAGAGTAATTCAGCTTAGAATTTAGTTAAGTTTTTAGTTTAGTTTTATAAAAATAGCTTAATTAGGTCTTTTCAATGCATTTTTAGTGTAAGTCATAGAAGTACTCTTAGAATAGTCTAGTGACAAATAGTTTAGCCTAGATGATAGAATCATAGATAGGTTTATAGCATTTTAGTTCAAGGAGATAGACTTATGAGTAGCCATAATGATAGAGTATGTGGTCTAGTTTAAGTATGAAGAGTCTTAGTATGACTGACATTTATTTGAGCTTTGTGAGTGTAATGCAACTAATAGGTTCAAAGATAGCATTGAGATGATCATTGAAGGCCCATTGAAGAATCCAAATCAGTCAAGCCTCATTGAATTTGTGCATATTTGACATTTTCAGTGAGTTAACCATAGGGTTGACTCAGAGTTCATTTTTCACATTTAAGCTCCAATGGACATGGCAACTATGGGAAAAGCTTGAGGGCTCTCAATTACACTTGTGCTAACCTTCAAATAGCAAAGATTTGATTAAGAGCTGCATTGAATTTCAAATTCTAATTAGTGCTTGTTTAGTTGATTAATGTAGCTTTAATGTAGTGTAGCTTAATTTATTGATTCTTACTTGTTTCTTTAGTTATGAGTGTAGGAAGGAGTGTGTAATAAGTTACCAGAAGTGACTCTAGTCCAAGGGACCATAATCAAGGTGTCAAGGGAGTCCTACATGAGCTTCCACGTGAAATTTAGCTTGGAAGTGAAGATCAGCTATCACAACTAGTTGGTTGTGCTACTCACTTTAGGATGTTTAGGAGCTTGAATGGACACAAGGATATAACATAATTGACTTGCTCAAATCAGTGGTTGCAACTAGAATACTTGCCATTTAGGTTATTCGTTAGTTGGTTAGTCGAGTTAGGAGGTAGCTTAGTTTGGTTTGAGGATTTTTAACAGTAATTGCAAACTATAGCAGTTCCAAATTCTGAAAACTATTATCTGTCTAGACCATTCTTCTAAGAAAAAAGGGGAAACAAAATGATCCATTCATTCACACCAAACCACATTCATACACTCATTTAGATACTACTTCCATAACATAAATAAACATCATTCTTCTCCACGTTTCTCTACACTTTCATGCATTCCTTGGAGTTCTTGAAGTTGTTGATCACACATCAGGCTTCAATGTAACATCCCAATCGGATATTACGAATTTAAATAAAATAAAATTCAATTTATAAATAATCCTCATTTATTATATCGTCCTTTCCCAAATCACGGGAAAATTAAAACATTTATTTAATTGTAAACATAACTCAAATCCATACTTTATAAAACTCAAATACAATATCCAAGTTTGATAATATAACGATTCACAAAATTATTCGAAAACATAAATAATAAAGACTCTGATAAAGCTTTTCCCCATGCTATCCCCGCTCCGGCTCTATGTCTTACTAGAACCACCTACAACATCATCTGCTCCCATGTAACCATACACGATCATGACTAAACACAAGTAGATAGGGTGAGCTAACATTTAAACATACATATATATATAAAGTTTCAATATAAGCACACACACATCAAAGAAATTTTATCCTTTGATTCCATACCACATGGCCACCACCATGTTACTCATGTTCTACGTCTTTAGATGAATATCTCAAGATGCCTTGCAGCCACACTTACAAGCCACAACTTATAGAACACGTGCGGGAAACTTGCTACGGACCACACTCTGTAACGCCAGGTGGAGTTCCTAATACGAACATAGTTCTTAACGTCCCAAGACTACCAAACTCGTTGGCTAGCTACCGAGGAGGGCAATCTTTCTGGATCCACCCGTACGAGCCAAAACTCGCATACTCATACCGGCAATACTCGCCAATCCGAGCCACAACTCAAGGATTTCTCGTGTTCCTCCGTCATCCTAAGCCACAACTCAAGGAATGCCACGTGTTTAACCCTTATCTCGAGTCACAACTCAAGGGATACGTTCCGAGCTACAACTCAAGGAACACTCTAGCAAGGATACGTTCCTCGTGTTCATTCGTTATATTTCTTAAAATGGATCAAGGATTTTTCATCAAAATTGAAGTTATTAATAAGAATGATTTGCTTTATTAATGTAATTAATATAATCATAGTGCCAGTTTTGATAAAACATCATTGATTATTTTAAAAAATTTAACGAAAAAAACTAAATTGTATAATTTTTTTTAAGATCAGGACCAAATTGAAACTTAAAAACAATAAAGGATTAATTAACATTTTTAAACAAAAATAAAGACAAAAAATAATTATACATAATTTTTTATTTAATTTTCAAACGATTATCTAAAAAGTCAACCAATTTAGTGCATATATTTATGCTCCAATCAAGCACGATCACACACACACATATATATATTAACTGTTTTATTCATTTAGTTTTTTTAAAGTGAAATAAATATCTTTAGTATAAAAAATGTATAATAAAATTTTAAAAATTATTTATATTTATTTTTATTTTTAAAATTAAAAAAATAACAGGCGCATGTTAATACTACTAATTAAATTATTATTAAAATAATTGATATTATAGTAAGAAGAAAAAGTGGAAGCACAAAGTTTTATTGTGGGAAGGAAAAGGCAGCTAGGACAGCGAATGCATCCTATTGGAATCGAATGTGGTAAAAGATTTATCACAACTTCTTCATTCTTATCTTCAAGTCTGAGCCAAAATCATTGTCTCTACTCTACTCATTCCAAGTGGACAAAAAAGATACATCCTTCTTTACTTTCTAAATCCCAATCCACAATCACCACAATTCTTCAAAATTTAATAACCACGTTTTTTGGTGTAAAAAGGAAAAATAATACTAATAAAATAAGGTAAAGAAAAAGTAGTAAATAAAAATGTGAAATGTCATTGTTCTCAATAATTGTTAGCATCCCTCTCTGTCTTCTTTTATCAACTTAGAAGCACAAATTATTCCTTCACTTTCACTCAAATAACTAACACACACTACTTTTCTCTTTCTATTTTATGTATTCTTAATTTTTCCGATCAATTTTAATTGCACTCAGCTTATTGAATGTGTTACTTAGTTGAGTTGTTAATATATTTAACAAGCTAACGAAATAATATATGACAATAGTTAAATATACACGAATGCATAAGAAAAATAAAATTAATTTGATTATTTACATTTTGGAAATAATAGATAATGTGTGTGTGTGCGTATATGTATATAATTAATTAATTTCACTCAAAGCAATTTTACTAAAACTATTGTTAAGATTGCTTAGTGCATGTTCGGATATTATTTTTGGACCCTTTCATAAGCATGTTATAAGAACAAAAGATACACTAGAAATCCTTGTGTAAAAGTTTGTTTGTCACCTTTTTCAATAGATTGTCAGCTGTAATCCAAACATGTTAATCATTGAAATACAAATGATTAAAATACCTTTTAGTTTTAGTTAGATATAAGAGAGATGTTCGCTTTTTTATCTAATCCCTCAAGTAATATATAACTTAACTAGTAAGACTATACAATTTTTTAATTACCTCAATGAAAGTTTCGAATGAGAAGATTCATTAGAGTTAAAAACTTCTTCAAAAAATATTATAATAGAATTAATTTTTAATTAAGAAACATGGTTTGGGGTTAGGAATTGATAAAGACAGTTAAAAATATGAGTGCAAAATTTAAGAAAATCTCAAAGTTTAAATACAATTTCAAGTAGTTCATTTTACTTCAAAAGACTATTAAGAAAATTCTGTCTTTTTAAGGGATGGATATTGGTATTAACTTCACAACTGGATTGTAATTTTTTCTTTAACGATTTCATTCATCTATTAACATTCAGTTTATATTGTAGTGTAATATTTTCTTAGTGTAAAAAAAAAAATTAAAAAAAAAAAAAAAGAGTTGAATCGAAAAGATTAGTTTATGATGTAAAAGAAGCTGAAAACATACCACTAGTGGCTCATTCTACTCAATATAAAATAGAAAGTCTTAACATTTGATTTGTGTTGTTAATAGATTTGTGTGGGGGCTTAAATGGACTGATAAGAAATCTAAGATAGGGTTGAATTAGATTTGAAGATGTAAATCACCGACCAGCAGGGATCTAATTTGGTGGAACCTAGTACTTTTAAGGAAGCAAATCATAGATATGCATTGCAATCAGTGAGTGTTTGAGGTCTACCTATTCCATATCAATGCTTTATAAATAATGGACAGGATTTAGCATCATTTTTATTTCTTCTCATACTTTTCTCATGCAAGCATGTGGGAGCAATTAGTGCTGCTATTATAGCCACAAACAAATTATCTTACATTCTCTTTTCTTTTCTTTTTTTTATCAGAGGGAGAATTTTGCAGTGAGAAAAATCAGTTTTGTTATGTTAGAGATTCCTCTTGTTTATAGAAAATTAGGTAGTTGGTGAGGTATGGTATTTCTTTGACATTGATTATTATTGAAGTGATCTACAGATGAAAAAGTTTTTTCAGTGGTAGATTTGTTAGACATAAATGAATATAATTTAAGTAGGGTTTACGATAACATAAATATGAATTAAATAAAAAAATAAAATTTAACAGCGTTATTTATCTGTGAATTGAGTCCTAACATTTGAACTCAGTTCTTGCATTGCATGGTCCTTTTTGTTTGATACCTTTGTTGGTTGCGGAGTGAACAAGCAAAGACACGTACTGGGTAATGGGCATGATTGAGTTGTGTGGGAGAAAGAAAAACACTCTCGGTCATTACTGTGTTGTTGTTGTGAAGTACTAAATTGTTCAACATTTGGTTGAAATAATGTACAATGTCTTTGCCAAAACTCTAAAAAGCTGAGATTATTTTGTCGGATTCTTGGTACGTTGGCCCCCAAAAGCTTATCATTCTGTTTTTTCAGTTCACATTCAAAGCGCTTATTACTCGGTCACATGCTCCTGATATGCCCAATTTGCTTCTAAAGATTGCTAACATTTTTAGCTTTTAATCAAATATGATCATCAATAACACAACAATTCCATTGCTGGTAATGAACAAGTTTAAAGTTTGTGAGTGCAACGCAAGAATGTCAAATATTTGGAGACTAAGATTTTCAATTTGTGGCCACAAATATACACATTTGGTATGATGATGGCCCCAACCATACCTAATCTGTCAGAGACTCTATTGGGACTTGTCTTTGGATGTGGGTGCAATTCTTGGCACCCTCTGTTTACATACCATTCCTTGTATTCTTCAATTTTCGTTCTGTTCACTGGGACTCATTTTACAAGGATCGATACTTAAAAGTGCAATAATAACATAACTTTCTTTTAACGTACATATTCTTTTTACCAAATTAAAAACATTTCATAAATTTATAGTTTTACATTTAGGTTTTACGCAAACAAAACAAATCATGATAATAAATTCCAATTCTATAAAAATTAAAATTAAATTCTAATTTCAAACATGTTTTTAAATAAGTTTTACTTTTCTACCCGTCATGTATGCACGGCTGAAAAAAATGAAGTCAACACAGAACGCACATAAACGTGTGTAAGCTAAGGACATGTCTGGTTGGTTAGACAAAAAATGTAACACGGTGGTAACACAACTAGTATAGATAAGCTTATTAACCAACAATAATTGTTATATTTAATATTACGAATTAGGAACATATGTTGAAAGAATTAATAGTAGTTCGATTAAATTGTTTTATAAGTTCCTGAAATATTTGACAAATTCTAATAAGTAAATGAACTATTTGACAAGTTTTAATTAGTTGTGTGAATTATATATTGTTTACAATTACATATCCTTAAACTGAACTTGTGTTTATATTTTAATGGTGTCTTTTTTTTTTCTAACTGTCATTAATAATAAGCAAGGTTCGAAGTCCCAAACATTTATTAGTGTCTATTACTCATATTAGGTTTTTTCTTTATTTATAAATTTGATGAAAATGTTAATATTGATCAAAATGTTTATATCACACCAAAATTTATTGAAAATCTTAAATCTCACTTAACAAGTTACGGTTATGAATTTTCAATATTTAATAAATTATTAAATAAAAATTATTTATAAGAGAATGATAAAATTATGAATACATAACTTGTTGAATCAAAACCCTGATAATTCAAATTAAACAAAACTAAATAAGTTCGGCTTTTTAAGTTTATTGGATACTAACTCAAATGAAATCATTAAGCGTGATTTAGATATCGAATTTATGATTTACAAATGTAATAATCCGAACTAATTGTTGGGACAAGCTTTAAACAAATATTTGATAAAGTGAAGTGCATGAAGATCACATGTGTTTGATAAAGATTGATGACGATCCACTTGAAAATGATGTTTCTAGTGTATTAAATCAGGAAATAATGTGTCAAATGTAATGATTAGATGTTATATCATGTTGGTAGGCTATATGACATAGGTTATATGTCTTGTTAGTCTTAGTGTGTCCTTTTTAATTGTTAGTCTTAGTGTGTCCTTTTTAATTTGTTAAAATGGGTTTTCACAGGTTAAAGGCTTGTTATATATAGTTTCTGGTATGAATGTATTCAATAAGTTGAATTGTTTTTCAATCGACTGATTTCACTTAAGCCAAGTGAAATCAACAAATTGTACGAAAAATTCAATTGAATTATTTCACTTAAACCAGACTATATAAGTTGTGTTTTCGAGAGCAGATGAACAATTTTGAGTTTTTGAGCGCGAAAACTTGTCATTCATCACTGGAAAACTCTATCTCTCTGCATTAAACAGTTGCAACGTGTTGATTGAATATCTTGGTTGATCTTGGAGGCATTTTGACTTGGGATTAGCTTGAAGAACTTGTGTATGGTTGGCTAGGGAGAGCCAACATCAGGTTTTGTAGTTCTTGTGCCTCTAGTTGTTTACCTGGTGTGATTCCATGTCTGTGAGTGTGATTCTTACAGAGTGTTAGGCTAGATTTTTGTATGAGTCAAAAATCTTGTGTTTTTTTGTTCAAAAGTGTAATCTTGTATGTTAAAGTTTGTTGTTTGAGTTAAATCTGTGAATTATGCATTCTGCATAAATTCCTAGGATTTTAGTCGATTGATTTGAATATTTAATAAACTATTTCATAGGCTCAAGCACAAATTAGTTTGGTGATTTATTTTTTGACCGATTGAAAGTGTATTGTTCTACAGCTTTTGTATTCGAATTTCACAGTCTATTTGATTCAATCAAAAGGGATTTTAAGATTTTGGAAAAGTTTTCAACAACTAATTCAACCCCCCCTTCTTCTTGGCTTAAATCACCATTTCAAACTAACAATAATCACTAAAAAAATAGTTATTTTTAGTGGGGGTTAAATTTGGCGTTTCTGGGGTTTTAACCCTCCACTAATGGTTTTATCAGGGGTTTGCATTTTCCCTAGAAGAGCCAGCGTGGCTAACCGATTACCGGGGATTTTAGTAACCCCTAAAACTAGCACAACTTATCGGAGTTTTCCAAACTCGTGTTACTACTTGGGGTTTCAAAAACCCCCGCCAATGCCTAAGGTTTTAAAAAACCCCGTTAGTGGTTGGGGTTTACTCTTTTTTTTCTTGTCTTCTTGTCTTGGGCCTTTCACCCTAATTTTGAATCCAAAATGTTGTGAAAATTGTCTCTTCTAACATTTTCACCTTCACACTCACACATGCATCTACATCATTTTATTTTGTTTTGCAGAACTTTAAGTACAATTACTGTGTATAAGATATAGTACTATATGTATTTTCTATATTTTGTAAAGTAGAGTTTGAAACGTGATTTACACACAGTCAAATGTGTTTTTGACTGCACACAAAATATGTTTCGTTTTTCATTTTATCATCATGTATTTTTATTGGGTTGTCTAGATCTCAATGCATAATCCTCCTTTTTTAAATGTCTTAAGTATATCTTAGGACAAATTCATATAACTTTTTCATCAACAATTATATTACAAACTAATGGTACTTACCCCATAAGCTACAATGTTATAGTCATAAGTCATAACTATAATTTAAAGATTCACAATTTAAATGCCATAAGTCTAAGAAAAAGAATTATCCTAGTTCTCCTAGAAAACTGTTGTGAAAATTTGACCATTATTCTTTTGAATAAATATGATAAATAATCCATCCCTACCACATGACATTGTTAAAGAATTCATCAAAATTTACAGTGTTTTTGCCAGCTAAATTAAATAAACAAGTAATCAAATAACACGTAACAATAATACAAGCCAAAAAAAAACTAGCAGAGAGAAAAAGGTGCCACGGTTTCACAATCTATGTTACTATACTAAGTGACAAACTACTAAAGAGAGATTTTCTCACAAGGTTATACGTGAAACATAACAAAGAATATAAACCACTAAAATTGTTGATCAGATCACACACTTTACTAACATGATTGCAGAAGTAACATTATATAGAAACAAATTGTTCTATAAAGCATGGGTCATAGTAGCTTAGATTTAGTTCCCCAAAAGCATATTTGTCGACATATTCTAAAAGTAAATGAATAATATCATCTAATGTGGTGCTTGATGTTGATAATTTATTTCTTTGTTAGGAACACTTCTTTGATCAGATACCTAACATATAAAAAGTAATGATAATTGTTCCTGTAGAAACAACAATAGAATTTTAGGAGGTACAAATCATGTCTTACCCAATCTTCAAACCTCTCAGACGGATTCTCAGTCCTGCTGGGTACATCTTCAAATCCAGTTGTCGGATGAGACATTTTGGAGGTTACTTGCAGAAAAGACTCCAACAATCAAGTTAGTTAGAGCTCTCCAAAGTCAAATATCAGTTTTAGTATTAATGAATTGTGTCCCTTTAATTGTTGGGGTCCACCTATATTTATAGAGTATTAATCACAAATTACCTGGCTCATGGGTTGGGCCTTTATTGGACTCTTTGGGTCTCCTTTTGGGCTCGTGTGAGCCTTATCAAGGCTCAGGCATTAGACTTATGACTTGATTTTGTGACTTTAGCTGTTATTTTCCAAGTTTGGAGTAGGCAACTTTTACTGGCATGTAATCTTAGTCGTTCGCTATGTACGCATTGTCTTTGTATATAGTTTGATCAGTGGTCCATTGTGACCAAGACTATAAGTTGGCGATTAGAGCTGGACACTTTACTAGTTCCGTCTGCACAATACAGTACAACGACTAAAGTTTGGTACTAAGTTCGTGCCAATCCTTACCGCCTACGTATAGTACAATATTTAATAACTTTCCAAATAATAATATCAAACATATATTAAATTCAATCAAGATTTAAATATTATCGTTGGTGCATGATGCATAGTAAATTCATAAGGCAACTCTCCTTGAAAATTTCTACCAAAAAATTAACCATTGTCTTTATTTCATTGAGTTGGGATGTCAATGTAGAAACCTATTTTTAAACATAAAATTAATCAAAATAGAGAAAATAACTCTTATTTTCTACCTTTGAAGAAGAAAAAAATGGAGCTCTTTTGGCAATCTTGGTTTACATAACGTAGACAATGGACTTACTCAAACACATTCAAATGTAAAATTTGATAAAAGTATTGGATCATGATCAAAACTAAAAAATTAACCTGATTTTATAACTGGGCATTAGAAGGAGAACTTGGAGATGTTCCACTATATGAATGACCTTTGTAACCAAACACTTTAGATGGGCAAGGACCCACACTAAAACCCCTAACACGTCCACAATGTTCTTGGCTTCCAAAAGCAAAAGCTAAGGAATCAGTACTTGATATTTCTTTACATACAAATGATAATGATGTTGATTCATATGATTGTATTTCTTCCTACAAAGAACACAAGAAGAAACTAATTAAAATAATACAAAGTATGGTTAACAATTATAGACTTTATTAGAATTGAACTTACACTAATTTCCCTCGCTTCATCACTCAAAAATGCTCCATTAGCATGTTTATATGTTGTTATCCATTCCTCTCCTCTATTAACCTTATGGACATACTCTTTTTCCTATAAAATTGAAGAAAAAATATACAACACATAAAGCCAAAAATTGAAACAAAATTTCACATCAAGATATGTAGTATTATCACCATTTCATCCCTTTTCCTTGCAATGCTCTTAGATCCACATATGTGAGTAATGGTTTGCTTTGCCCTATTATCTTTATTTTTCAGGGCATGCTCCTAATCATCAATGTATAAAAATTAATAATCATTAACTTGAACGATGTTGATGAAAAATAGTTTCAATATACCTTTGTTTTTTATTTTAGTCGATAATCCACAAAAGAAGCCCAATGATCTTTATCTATTCCTGTTGGAGCCATTGCAATCAATTCACCTTTAGCTCATGTTCCATTATTTCTAAGTTGCCACAATTCTTGTGGGTGGTCTCTCCACTTTATGTTAAGTGATTTGAGGATATGGCTTATATGAACATTGCAATGGACATCAAACTTAACCTTTAAAACAAAAAACAGTTAAAATTAACAAAAGTATAGTATAATTAAATTATACATTAAGCTTTTACAATGCTGACCTGAATAGTGTTCTTAAGTATGTATTCTTTATAATCTTTAGGAATCTTCTTCCAACTAGAATAAATAATAGGAAAAGAATTAGGGTTTCTTACAATACTACCTAAGAACCTATTTAATAATGCTCCACCATCTACAATGGTTGGCCCTCATTATTCCACTACACAACAATCCTTTCATTAGGAGTTAAATGTCACCCATCATTGGTCTATAGTTATTTTATAATTCTCTTTCTTTGATCATCTATGAAATGTGAGAAAATAATTATTACTAATTTATTGAAAGATAAATATATGTATAATATATTACATAGTACTTTGTATATAGTTGTTTACCAATGACACTAACAAACCATGCTCTTTTTCGGGTTGTAGGCCTTTGTTCATCTACTTGCAATTCAGTCTCCTCATTTTCATTCTCTTCATTTTCAGAATATGAATATGATGTAGTTGGTATTGAGGTACAATTGGGAGCTGGCTAGTTGAAGATATCCTCACTTTCAAGGTTCTTAAAAATAAATTGTATAGTATTACTGGATATAATAAAATATAACAGAATATAAAATCAATTTGATATAAACAGAATCTAATGTGAAACAGAATATATACAAAATACAAGTTTTTGAAAATAAAACAAAGTGAAATAAATTACTTGGCTGAGGTGCAGGTGGAGCGAATTTAGGACCTTGTTGAATACTTGCTTGAGATGCAGATGGAAATGGAACGAAAACTGAAAATGATGGACCTTGTTGAACATTTGCTTGAGGTGTAATTGGGGTGTAATTTGTACTTCAAGTGCTAGAGATCAATCACATAATTACAAGTGGATTAAAAATGAATCAATATCTTCAATGACACTAATGCAAATTTCATGAACTAGTGCATGATAAGTATACTTACGTGCATGAACGGGTAGAAGAGGTTGAGTACTAGGCAGTGAAGAATGAGTACTCACTTTAGTTTTTGACTTAGACTTACTTGAGGTTGCAAGTTTCACCTTCAAGTATCTTGACCAAAAAAAAATGTGAAAGTTAGAAAAATGACAAATCCATATTATTACATTTATGCTTAAGTACTATGTCATTCAAATGCATAATTGATTCCTACCCATCAAAGAAATATTTTCTAAAAAAGTTAACAATCAAACAATCAAAATAAATCATGGAAACAAATTACTACAGATGTATCATGAATAAAGATTACGTGAGGTGTATCCGCCATTAGATGAGGAGAGAGATAAAAAGAGATGGAAGAGGCTCAGAGAACATCGAGAAGAAGAGTTAAAAAGTGAAAAACTGGATTAATCCTTGGTATGCCACTATTTTTGGCAGAGATAACGAGCTGTCGTTGTTCATATATAAAACTGATTTGATAGAGATAATAGCAGGCAATGAGGAGTTAAATGTGCCTGTTCTACAATTATAGAGGATGTAAGTTTAATTTTTAAATCATTTTTATTCGTTACCTTCTTAGAAATTAAGTGTTTGTTTTCATTATCAAATTAGATACGTGCATGTTTATGTGCGAAAATGGGAAAGGATGACGCATATGGGTTTATAGACCCTTATTCCATGACTCTAATGGGTAACAAGAACGTTGGAACAAAAACGTACATCACTAATTCCATAATGCAGCGAAGAAAAAGGTTTACCTTGTCCCATATATAGACACATAAGTATATCCTTGTTTTTCATTCGATAACATCTAAACGTTGCATTTTATATATATTTTAACTAATTTTCAATGCAGTCGTCATTGGCAACTGCTAGTTGTACTTGTACCAAAGCGTACAACTTTATGGTTTCGCTCTTGTCTTAGACCTCCTCCCCCTTGTTTAAAGAGCATAATTGATATGTAAGTCTTTTTTAAAAAACATCTTCCATTATATACATTCACCTTGAATATACAATGTCAAGTTTTCTAACATTGATTGTTTTACATTTAGTTCTTTTAATGGACAAAGTATATTGAATGGTAGATTGACTACCAATACTAAAAGGATAACTTGGATTTCCCTCAGGGTATTTATGCAGTATATATCTTTCATTTACTTTTAGTGTTATCATTTAATTTATCTAAATACTTTTACTATGAGTGTATGTAGTGTAATAAACAAACTAGGAGCTTTGAGTGTAGCTATTATATATGTCATGCAATGGATGGCAGCAATTGTGCAAGGCAGTTATAAAAGTGGTTGAGATGAGGTAAAATGCTAACTTTCACATGTACTAATTTTATCTTCAACTAATATTCATATGTACTACTATTAACTTCTCTTATACTTTTGCAAAAAATTTAATGATCCAAGTCCAATGGATTCAAGAGCATTAGCTTATGTTCAACAAGCGTGGGCAAAGTATTTTTTTATCTAAAATTAGTGAGAGTTAGATTTAGTTTATACTAATTTTAATATATCAATTATTTGTAACAATTATGGATCATTTCTGAACTATTGAATTCCATCTAGATATGTCTAAACTATGGAATTATGTCTGGATATAATTTGATTATAGGTTTGGGTTAATCCATAAATACCACCTGCTTCTTAAAAAAAAGAACAAGATATAATGACGGTTATGGTCAAAATCATCGTTATATATTAAATTTCCATGACAGTCAGTGCATAAACCGTAGTGATTTAGCCTTTTAGGTATTTCAAAAATGTCACTTTATAACGACGATTTGTGTACAGATCGTCATTGTTTTGTGTTAGTTTTTGCATTGAGACGAATTTCAATGACGATGTTTTTAACCATCGTGGTCATGCAGCCAATATAACGACAATTTTTTGACCCATCGTTATTTCTCTCTACTTTTAACGATGCCAATACAATGACAGTTTTGGAACTGTCTTCACACACCTCATTTAACCATCATGAAAATGGCTTGCTGCAGTAGTGGTCTTTTTACAATCATTTATCCAGCATGAACATCATTTTGGCTTATATATATATATATATATATATATATATATATATATATATATATATATATATATATATATATGAATGTTGAAGTCTTTCTTAGCACAAACTCATCAAGTTTGTATCCATTGTAAGTGATTTCTCCTTTTACCTATTTCTTCAAAACCAAGCAATTGAATCATGTAACAACATTAATTTGTCTAAAGAATAAGTTAGCTCCAAAGATGGTTTCACCTTCAGCGACAACAATTTCACCCACACAAGTATTAGGTTTGAAAGAGCAATAAGGTACTGGCAAAAATAAAAATATCAAGTATTATTTTAATTGAATTTTCATACTATAATGTCAAGTTTAAACTATGACACTTGATTGATGAAGGCTTAAGAAAAATAATTTTGACAAATATCTTAGTTAATGAAGTATTTTAGTTTAAACTAAAATAGCATTGATATTCATATGCAGATCTAGTTCCCCTCTATTGCATAGTACTAACATGAAATTCTTCTTTAACTTTTCTTAATCAGATGAGACATATGCATTCAACATGATACTAAGGTGGAATATAATAAAAGAAGGAACAAAGTATAACCATTAAAGAAAGTAAGACATTCTAAATAGGAGGGATTTCTTGATACTTGTTAATTGAGACTAGAATCTATTCCATCATGTCTACCTTGCGAACATCAACTTCATTATGCAAAATCTGTTTTCCAAGTTGTTGCTCACCACCCTCGACAAAGGTTTGGATGATGTTATTCGATAATTTATCATAGGTGGGGAGTTTTTGAATGGCAGTCCATTTGATAGCATCTTCATCTTCCTCAACTTGAGAAATTCTATGAGAATACCTTCCATTCGCATTACAATACAACTCATTAGTATAGTCATACTTAGTATAGTTTTTTATGAAGTAAGCCTTGCTTGAGGTTTGAAAACACAATAGTGGTCGTTGGATGGCACGGTGGTGGTCGTGGGATGATGTGGTGGTGGTCGTAGGATGATGCGGTGGTGCGAGTTGTTGATGTCAAAGAGTTGTTCGATTAGAGGTGGCTCCAACGACGGTCCAATGCGGAGGAGCCAAGAGTAGTGGAGGCTAGGGTTTTGACGAATAGGGTGGAGGCGGAGGTACATGAGGTGTCTCTTTGTAAGTGGTGGAGAGCTGACGAATTTGTGGGTGACAAAGAGTTGATGAATAGGGAGAATTTCTTCTCTGTGAGGGAGTGAGGCAACTTCTTGTTCTTCTTTTATGTCAGTGGTACGAAAAATATATTTGAGAGTGTGAGCGCGAGAATTTGGATTTTAGGTTTTAATATTTCAATATTTTAAATTTTTTAAATTTGTATGTAAGATTACTAGGTAAAGTTTTTCTACAAATTCCCACTTTAACGTATCAAATTTTCATACCAATTTTACATACGAAAAATCGGTAGGAAATTTATTTTACCTTACATAAAAATCCTAATATCAATTGGCAAAGTCCATATGTAATGCCTAATTTACCTACAGATTCAAATCCACAAGTAATCATCTATAGATAAATCACAATTTTCTTGTAGTGGTGTGCCCATTTTGAGCTTGCATCTTGAAATTTTTTTGAAAATATAAAGGATTTTTCACTCTTCTGGTGGATTTGAGACCTAGCCTTGCCTTGTTTTGCTTAGGAGTGTGAACCATACACTTAAGGTTGCTATTTTGGGTTATTAGTGGCCTCAGGTTTTTGAGTTTTTAACCATTAATACTCTCTTTTGTTCTCGGTTTGAGCATTTTGTGTAGGAAACATGAATTTGAATGAAGTTATTTTAGAAAAGTCCCTTTGAACTACACTCCAAGCCATGGTGAAGCATTGGTAGCGAATGACAACCAAACTTCAGCCTTGGTGGGTTTGATTAGAGAAATGGAGTTGTCTACATGGGAAACCTCTGAACAAATGAGATAGGACAAGAGACAAAGTGAGTTATACTTCAAGAACACATCCAAAGGCCTTAAGCAAGAGAAAATGAAAGATGGAGGAGAAGGAGAACCTCCTCTGAGGACTCCTATGGTGATAATGGTGGAAGAAGAAGACACAATCATGGTGGAAACAGGAAGCGGAATTCCTTGCCAAAAAAGAGAAAGCCTCCTCTAATCAAGATCCCAAAGTTCAATGGAGATAATGACCACAAAATCTACTTGGAGTGGGAGCAAAAAGTGGACCAAGTTTTTAATGTTCATTTAGTTGGTGGGTAAGAGCAAGTAAACTTAGTTGTTTTACAATTTGAGGAGTATGTCATAACTTGGTGGGATCAAGTCTGTATGAACAATGATGATCAAGAGCCACTCGCAACTTCTTGGATGGACATTAAATCTTTAATGCGTGTTAGATTTGTTCCTTTCAACTATAGGAGGGAGACTCTTTTAAAGCTCCAAAGGCTTCAACAAGGGTCCATGTGTGTCAATGATTATGCCAAATTGATGGATTCAATACTTCTCAAAGTAGGCACACAATTCGAAAGTGAAGAGGAAAAGGTAGCTAAGTTTGTGAGTGAGTAAAGAAGGGACGTAAAAGATGTGATAGAATTGTATGAGTACTCCTCACTTGAAATAGTTTTACACTTGGCGATAAAAGTTGAAACTCAATTGAAAAATAAAAGTGAGGCCAAGAGGAATGGTAATACAATGACTACTACTCTAGTAGTTGGAAGGGTAAAAAAATAAACATGATAAACAAACTTTCATACCATGCCACAAGGTAGATGATGCAAGCAATATAGCAAAACACTTCTTTAATATCTAATCAAGATATCAAGTTTTTAAGCCACTTTTGAAAAACTCTTTGGTCTAGGCTAGGAACTAAGCTTAATTTTTACACTTCCTCTCACCCTCTAACTGATGGGCAAATAAAGTTAGTCAATAGGTCTCTCGACACTATGCTAAGGACATTCCTAAAAGAGAATCACTAATCTTGGGATGAGTATCTTCCCCACATAGAGTTTGCATATTATAGGGTAGTCCATAAAACTACCAAAGTCTCTCCATTTGAAGTTGTGTATGAGTTTAATCCTCTCACTCCTTTGCACTTAATACCCCTACCTACTTCTAGTGACTTCATTCAGAAGGAATGGAGTATCTAAGGCTGATTGTGGAAGGAGGTTATTTTTTAGGAAGGGGATTGTGTTTGGCTCCACTTGAGCAAAGATAGATTTCCAAAACAAAGGAAGTCCAAACCCAACCCCTAAGGGTATGATCCCTTTCAATTAATAAAAAGAGTCAACAATAATGCATATAGACTAGATTTGCCCGGTGAATATGAAATCAATGCTACTTTTAATGTAAGTTATTTAAATCCTTTTGCAAGTAACACATATGATGAGGTAGACCTTCTAAATTTGAAGTCAAATCCTTTTCAAAAGGGAGGGATGATGGAAAACCCCTAGCCAAGCGACCAACCACAAGAGCCATGGTTCGAAGGATCCAAGAAGATTGGGCTTCATACGAACTAAGTAGGCCTAAGTTGATGTTCACCTAGGCTTAGGAAGTTGTGAAAACCTAGTTTAGGATTCTTTCTAAACATTTGAATAATATTTTGGTTCTTGTACTATGGATAGTATAATAGGATTTCTTTTATTTGGGCCTTGTATTTGGACCATAATTTTATTTTAGGCCTAGTCGGCTAGTTTGGTGTAAAAGGAGATATGTCTAATTTTGGGCCTAAGGAAGTGTGTTCCAAGTAAGTAGGATTTTTACCCTAACTTGGCAGCCAAGCTTCTTCCAAGGAGTGTCTCAAGGTAAGAAGGGCGTGACCAAGGTGTGAGACATGCGCTTGCTTAGCTGGCAAGTCACACCTTGTTCATGTTCTCTTTTGGCTCAAAATATTCAAGTTTCTACATTATTTTTCCCTCTCTCTTTTTGTAGACACCTTACTATACTTTTAGCCTACAAATAGAAGGCTTACCTCATGTAAAAATCAGTTTGAATTTGAGTTTTGAATATTTGTCAAAATGAGTGCACAATCCTCTTACTTGAGCTCACTCTAGAGTAGTCTTCTTATTAGCCTACTCTAACTTCTTTCCTTAGGAATTGGTCTCACCTCTCTTAAGATTTTTTCACCTTCACTAAACCAAAAACATTTCTCCTTCATCTTTCATAGCTTCCGAAATCTTCAACCTTCAATAGAGTCCTCCGTTTATGCGCTACATGTCATGGAGCAAAGAAGAAACCATCATTTGGTATCATGAGCTTAGGTTGCTCTCGGTTCTTCAAGAGTTAGGTGCTTCTTGTCTATTTTCCTTCATTTCAATGTTGTTCTTCAATTCTCTATATGTCTTGATGTGTTTTATCAATTGGTTTGGTGTTCATTGTCTTCTTGATTGGTTCAAAGTTTCTTAATTGTGTGCTTTAGGTGCTCTAATTTTGTGTTTACTATTTAATTTTTATTTTTCTTGGGTAGTTCTTCATTTTGTTTGGTTAAATCTTCTTATCTTTGGCTCATTTTGATTTTATGATCCATAAATGTTGTCTAGAAGTCATATTTTGTCCATATATGTTATCACTTACTTGTTTAGCCTTTTAAAATTTGTTTTAAATTGTGTTATTTCCTTTGGAGTGGTGATTTGCGTTTTCTGTTCAGATTTTTGGTGCAATATTTTTGTCTCTAATTTTATATTTAAATTGGTCACTAATGGGAGAAATTTAGTAATTTTTTTGGTAGCTCAAACTTTGGTAGCGAATGTTAATGACCAATTCACTATAGTGATCAATTTAGAAATTATTTTAGTTACTAATAAATTTTAGTTTATAAATTGGTATCTAAATTGGTCAATTTAGTGACTAATTATATTTTTATTCCTAAAATTAGTCATTAATTAGATATTTTATTGTAGTGATGTAATATAAAGCTATATAAATAATATTAATAATATTTTCTATCATTTTCAATATTTGATTTACAAAATGATTCAAAAAAAAACCTTAGGTAAAATAAATAAATAAAGTCATGGATGGAGAAAAATTAAAATAAAATATATCTCATATAAACAAAAGTAAAAAAAAAAACTTAATAAATATTTTAAAGGCATAGTGAAAACAAAAAAAAAATGGTTGGAAACAGCTAAAAATATACTGGGCAATACTAATAATGATGGTACACAAAATTTTTATCTTACAATTGTTATGACCTTATACAAAAAATAAATTTCCCATATAACTTAATAATTTACACATGTAATGGCATTTTAATAATTTATTGAATAGCACAAAGCCACTTAATTTATATGTTTCGAATGTAGAAATAAAAAAAAAAAATGTTACTCGACATTCAATTTAGATCGACTATGATAGAAAAGAAAATATTTTCCAATACAAGTGTTCCCCCATGAATTAATCACTATGCAAAAACAGTGACCCTACCTGTAAATGTTTAAGTGCTGTCCCTTTGGTAAACAGCCTTATAAATATATAATGAGGATAAGGTACCGACCATGCATCATAGTTTTGTTTGTATGAACCTAAATGATGCAACCTATTGTTTGCTAATAAAACCTAATCTTCCTAATTCTATCAAGGCCACATATCTGTCTTCCTTACTAATCACTATTAATTAGCCAGCAACAACTTCACTCACCATTAATTTGGTCAATTATTGGTTCATATTTTATCTCAAATATAGTGACAAATAGTTTTTTTGTAGATGGAAAGTCCGAATCAACGGTGACGTATAGCTTGTTGTACTTGTCAAGATGCATGCATATATACGGTGCAAGTTACAACAATTGAACCCAAACTAAACAATACATCAAACATGTTTATCATTTTAAATTATGATAATGATGTGATGAAAATGAAAACGCCTCCACAATCTTCCTTCCATCGGTTGTGGCCGGCTTTTATTTAGTTTTTCCTTTTTCTTGTTTAGGTAGAAAACTATGCTACATCCTTCTAGTCTTTATCATGCTTCCTTCTTCTTTTATGTATGACGTAGCTTTGCATGCTACCTTCAAAACTAATATATGTGTATATATGTGAATGTTTGTGTGTGGAAAACAAAAACATGTACAAAAATGTTGTCATTACTTCTAGAACACTAGAAGCAGTTACATGATGTAAGACTAAATTGTATTTTCAAAATATTGCAACTCATTAGTACAACTGTGACCTAATTATTACAATATTTTAATTACACTTTTTCTTATTACTGTTGCATAAAACTCTCCATCGTTATTTCTTATTTAATGATTCAAAACTTTCAACAAATTTTAGATATTAAATTCTCCCATTTGGTGCTTATTGTATTTATTTTTACCCTGTACGTAAAATTTGTAAACCTAAATCCAACAAATTTGTGAGTTTTAGGTTAGTAATTGGATGGGAAAATTTTACTTGTTTTTGGTTTCTATTGTTTTTCACTTTGTTAGATTTGGATGCTCTAAGATTACCACGCGTTAAAAAAATGATGTTGTAAAATACCTAAAATTTTATGGCGCTGGTTAAAATATTTGAAATTTTTCTTCTAAAATGCTTCTGAGTAAGAAAAAAAAACACGTATTTCTTCACTAAGCATTTATTAGAACCTATTTTTGAAGACAAAGTTCAACCCTTCTTTCTTTATTGGTTTTTTATGCATTTTTTTAATTATTCTTCTTCCCCTTTCTTGATACTTCTTTCTTTCATCTTTTTTCTCCATTTTTCATGTGAAATCGTGAAAATAAAGGAGAAAAGAAAAAGAGGATGGAAGAAGATAGAATAAAGAAAATTAGAAAAATAACAAGGAGAGAAACTAAAAATGTATTAGTCTCCTACGCTGATATGTGACAAAAACATCTTCATTTTAATTCACAAGGTAGTAGAAGAAATTTATGGGGGTTTAGTAATGTTTTTTTCTTTGGTAATTTTAAACCTCTAGTTTTGTATTATTTAGCAATGCTATAGCTTATAGCTAAGCTAAATTAGTCAAGAAATAAAAAAGAAATTCACGTGTAAAATCTATTCAAATTACTTATTTAGGAGATTAAAATTATCAATTTTATAGTAAAGTGTATTCAAATAACTTATTTAGTCACACGCGAAGATCAAATGAGTGATTAATGAAATTTATATGTTTAATGAAATACTTTATAAAAAATGTTAATATTAATTAATTAATATTTAAATTTATTCAATAAAAACGTATTCTATTAATTAAGTTAACTCCAAAGATTATTTAAAACATAAACTAGAGTTGTACTTTTATAGTTTAATTTATATGTTTGCACGTCATAAAAAATTCTTTAAATAATATGCATAAAAAAACAGACGTAATCTCCTAATTAATATTTTAAGAATGTATTAATTATTAATTAAACGAAAATATTTATCGATGTTGGTGCATATATTATTCTCCATCATTTGGTGCTCTAAAAATGAATATGTTGAGATGATTACTCGGTGTTATACTCCTATTTGGGGCAAATTATATATTGATGTAGTTACTATTTAAAATGAAGCTAATCACAAAGAGTTATGTTTATCCTTAACGTAAACAAGTAATGAACTTAACTTGGTAAGAAATGTAAACTTAATGGTATGATTTTCAATTAAAGATGAAGTTAACATCCCTGATTAAATAAAATAAAATAAAATAAAAATTAAGGTTAGCATAAGCTAGCTGTAAAATGATATTAAGCCTTCGTTGTTAAAAAGCACAGCTGTTAACACTTGCATGATAAGATAATTGGGGTGAGGTTAACTTCACTTACCATTCACGTAAAGGGTGTCCCAAGAATCGCCGGCACCAAGCAATTAAGCATCGGTTTCTCAATTTTGAACTGCCAAACTTTTTGCTTATGCTTGTGCAAATTAATTAGTTCACGCCTCCGAATCAGCACAGAAACATCATCGTAGTAAGCAAAATCCAAATTCGAATGCTTTTCATCCTTCATTATTACTTTCCATCTTTCGGATTTTCTTCCCTTACCATGTTTTATCCACATTATGCTGTGTTGACTACGAATCATGACAGTTAAAAAGATAAGCATTAGTGGGTGTAGGTAACCATACCATACCATAACATGAGCCAATTTTGCATATTTGACTTTCATGCCACACCTTTTTCATTACCAAGTCTTGTTTGTTTTAGAGTTAGATCTCTTCCCTATGAAAAATTGAAAGAGAAAAATGTTTGAAGATGAATTTCCAAACAATATGAAACATTAAAGGTAAGAGGAAAAAAAATTATGAGATATATAGAGAGGTAAGAAGAGGAAAAAAAATGTGTTGAGTGGTGGAGTGACATAATATAATAATTAATTGTTGAAAGTGAAAATAAGAGAGAATGTTAGATGGCTTGAAAATTACTCAAAAGACTGGGCCAAAGTCCAGCGCGTGTAGGGTTGAGTGGGATATGTGCTCGGTATACGAGGGAAGGAAAGGGACCCAGAACATGAAACAACCTAAATGCGTTTAAGCAACATCATCTCCTTAATCCCATTTTTGGTTCGTTACGCTAAAATCTCACAAATCCCAATTACTCACTAATACACTATTTTACGCTACTTCCTTTTCTTTCTTCTACCTCCCATCCCACCACGTTTTAATTTCACCCACTATTTTTCTCTTATATATACCATAAATTATTCTTCTTAGGAATACCTCTAATAATATTCTCTGCTTTGACTTGCAAAAATAAACATTAAAAAACTACGTAGTACTGACAAATATTAAGGGATCAACGTGTGACGCTGCCAACTCCTCAGATAACTTACTTAATTAAAACTGACGTTAGAGCTTAAAACAAATATAAATAATACAAAACGTGAATAATCAGATAAACTTCAGTTAGAATAAATATATATATATGTAGAATTAGGAATAGGGCATGTCTTTTTTCTTTTTCAAATGAATTTGGACTTCTAATAGTAGGATGGCGTGTCATCTACCATACATTAAATAAAGTAATAATAATAATAATAAAAGAAAAAAAAAAGAAAAGGAAGCAATATATTACAAAGTGCATTTATAGTGGCATGGCAATTGCGGGATCTTTGGTAAGGGTTAGTCACCGACTTTGCGTCGTTGCGAGACATTTTCTGCATATTGTCGAACTCAATTTTAATTTACTCAACCAGTACATTAATTAAGTAATAAAACACCCGTTATTCCTGTATAATGGTTGGAACTTTAGCCTTTGTTTTCATCGCTAAAACCACCTTTGCCGAATCGAATCCCACTTTTTGGTCGTGTGTTTTGTTCTTATTTTCTAATAACGCCCACCTTATTTAGCAACGTTACATGTCTTACATAAATAGTGATGTCCGATGGCTATACTATGTGTGTGTCATAATTGAAATGGGTAGATACATATGATGTGTGTGTGATATATTCCACACCATTCACAATACACTGGCCTCTGTGGGGATGAGGATTTTGAATTGCAATGATTTTGTTCCACCCACTCGCCATCTTAACCTTATCTATTTTCTTCCGCAAAATTTTCTCTTCATGCCCAATGCTTCTTCTACTTGGCTTCAATCACAAAACTGTAAAATTGGATGGGCAAGTTAATATGTTGTACGTGGCTTAAAAGAATTGGCTGAAGTAGTCAAATACTATCGTTTGTCCCTTTAAAAAGAAAAGCGTAAAAGTTGTGGGAACATAATGACTAGGGTCACCTTTGGTTAAGAGCCAGTAGCAGGTTCCAACTTTGCAACTTCACTCTTTTTTTTAGGTCAGTTCCTTCATTTGTCTGCGTGTGTTTGTAGTTAAAATTGGGCAAGTTCACTTACCATGCACGTAAAGTTGAAGGAAGCATGGAATGGTATACTTTGTCCTAAGACTGGGAGGCATAAAGCAACTTCTTGCTTACACGTCCAAAGTCTTCACAATTTATAAACTCTGCTCAAATTATGTTAGAAATGAGTTTTAAACCTAATCATAAAAACCGGTTTATAAAGTAAGGTTTGCACTTCACTTATATATTATGAAATTGTCTTATATCTAGTCATTTAGGACTTCCAACAAATTAATTCGCAACAAATCAATCTTTTTATTTTATACATAAGTTAAATACATGGAATCAAAATTTACCCATTTGCATTTAAGTCGTTAAATTTTAGTCAGATTTAACCAATCTTGCAAACTATTGCTAAAATGATCAAAACGTAATTTATGAGTTGTACCAACAGGGCAAGGTTCACATGCTACATGTACGGTGCAACAATAAATTTGACCTTTTCACCCTCTCTATCTTATCTCATGCCACAACTCAACAAGTAACTTATAAATCAAGTTTCCTGAGTATATGTCAATTTCGATACACCATATTCAATTTCATAAAGTCAAATAAAAAGAAAAATATAATCTCCCCTTCTTATTAAGATTTCAACTAATTTATATATTTTGAGAAAATCAGTTAAACTAATTAAAAATGTAAATCTTGTTAATAACTTACATTATTCTAAAAGTATATCGTTATCGTATATAAATATATAAAGTGATTGAATGAGTTTTGATATCCATAAATATTTATATTCTCAAATCAAATCAAGACAAAGAAACTTTATGTCACGGTCTCCACTCCAAGCTATTTACAATTTTAACTATATTTTTCACTAAACCACGTAAATTAATTAAGGATATTTTAGAGAAAAAAAATGAAGTAAAGATACAGAAATAATATTATTATGATATAAAATTATAAAGAAGTAAATGTTTCTTTTACTTTCGTAAAACGTCAACTGAGATAATGTGTTAATTGCACTAAGCCACTAGCTTCAGTCTAGGCTTTCTTTTTGGAACCTGTTTTAGAAAGGGGAAAAAGGTAGGACCCAAAATAATTAAGGCAGACTCTGAATAACTCGACTCACACATATTCATAGAAATTATTAGTTCCATCAAAACTAAATTTAAGTTTAACAAAACCCATTTTTACAATTCAGTTAAACGAGCTCAATTTTTAATTTGATATCAATCCATCAGTTCATTTTTATCTAAGTTTAAATAACTTTTATCAAACAAAAAAGAATGAAGTTTCCTGTTTTATATTTTGATTTCCACATAAATGGATATAAATTATTTAAAAAGTAGATAAAAAAGACAAGGGCATGTCTTTTTAATCTCTGAAAACACAGAGATTGATTATTGGGTTGATAAATAAACTTTTGTAGAAATGAATAATGAAATAAAATTTTGAAGTAATTATGGGTTAATTGGGTTAATTAGCCGCCCTAGCTAGAGAAAAGGAAAAGATGGGATTCTTAATTATTGCTCTCCTTTTTCTAACCAATGATGTAAGAAGAGAGAAAGGTATGCATAAGATAGTCACGTACGTACTCTACTCGTAAATGTTAGAATTTAAGTGTCGGTTATACATGAAAAATAATATAGAATTTATGAAAGGGTAAAGTGATTTCCCATTACAAAAGTTACAGTACAATGAAGAGTGACGTTTGGCTGCATGCACCATGGGGACCGACAACCCTGCCGTTCCTCGCGTTGACCTACGTCTACGTTGTTCATTCATAATACTATAATAATCTTATGATTTCATTACTTTACTTTTTTGTTTTTAATAAAATAAGTTGTTTGTTTTGGTGCCATAGTACAATCCGAAGCAAGCAGGAGATAGTTAGAAAGTTGAATTGAAGTTGAAGTGGTGTTATAATAAATAAGACATGACACTCACTGCTACATTATTATTGATTGCATGTGTAACAGTGGTGGAAGAAGCAATATGTAGCTTAGGTGATACTCCAGAGTGAAGCTTGGTTTTGGTTTTGGTTGGGTTTATTAGATGGTGTGGTAGATCACGTGCAGATGGTCTCACACAGCGTCCAGAAGGGACCCTTTGGCAAATGCGTTAAGCAACATCCTCTGCATTTGTCTCCAAACGACATGTATGGAGAGGCATGCAGCGTGCAGTGGTTTATAAATGAAGTGATCTTTGTTGCTTCGGTTGTTAGTTTAATTAATCCCTTTTGCTTTCTTTATTACTGAATCTCTCTGCGTACGGATTGAGGAATGAGATTGACATCTTTGTACGTCAACCCTCATCTCTCTACACAAATATCCCAACTTCCATTTCTCATCGCATTCCTCCACGCAATCATTTACTTTACTTTATGTTTTACTTTTCCCAAACCTTCTTCATGCCTTTTCGGATTCATCTTAAAATCTCAGTCCTAAGAGTTATGTGTTTTGTCGTTTGAGTGGCGATTATAGGGGCACGTAGTGAAAACCCACTGCAATTACTCCTGATTTCCCTTTCCACAACTGATACAGGTTGCACATGAATCCCATTACTTAAATGGCTATGTGGGTGGACATCGTTGTCACCAATTTTATTCAGTTAACCCAAAACTATACACACATATATTTAGGGAAGGAAATACCGATTCACTCAAAAATTATCAAAATAAAGACTATACGTACGGATGATTATGACACTTCATATATCCACATTTTGAATCTCTGTTCAAGTCTACAATGGACTGCCTTTTATGTAATTTTAAAATAACTATTTTTTTAAAATTACTAAATTAAAAAGAAAATATAATTTTTAGGAGTTATTATTAAATAAGAATATTTTAATTGTTCGATGGTTATTTCTAAATGACAATGCTTTTTTTTAAAAATATATATATTATCAGTTACATTTGACATAACATTCGGTTCTTTTTAGTTTTTTATTTCTCTAAATATATTTCTTAATTTTAATTTTAAATTTAGTTTGATAATTACAAACTAGCCTAAAATGCTATCTTCCGACCGTCTCAAAGAAATCTCTTTATATATTTATGTATACACGTGTTTTATTATTTTAATCGTCTATCTCTTTTAGTTCCTTTTTATAAACGTCTTGTATCAAAATACTTTTTTATAATAAATTCAATATGTAAGTAAAAGTGATCGTAAGAAGTAACTCATCATATTTTGGTGTTTTGAATATAAAATATGCTACTTTTTGTATTTGTTAAGGGTATCAAATCAAAGGTACATTGAAGATGATTAACTGAATAAGGACACCAAAGAGACAAATCTGATGTAAGACATAAATGTATCGAGACATAAGAAATCAAAGAGGAAAATCGAAAGAAAGGATGTTCACATAAACAAAGAATAAGAAAGAGTTAATCAGAAAGAAAATGTTAGCTTTGGGGTACAAGATTATGTAAGAAATTTTAAAAACAAATGAGAAATGTCCATGCTTAGATGTCATAATAATGTTGATCGATTCCTGACTATGATGCACGAATACGATATGTGGATCGGATACCGCATGTATATGATATGTTGATACGTTTATTTTGAAAATAATATGATATGATACACGATATATGTGTATTGAAAAATGTACAAAAAATTCTTATAAACATGATAAATATATGATTGTTATTGTGTGAATCTAAATTAAAATCATATGTAATAAATGTTGCCAAAATAAAAAAATTATAAATTATTGTCATCATAAAAATATTATTATTTTATAGATTAGACACTTCATTGATAAGTATCAGTAATATATCAAACAGATGCATGTCGAATACAGCTACGTGACCTAAATTGAAATATCGGTATATCATACTAAACATGAGACAGAACAAAAGAAGGAATATGGAATCCAAATAACCTGCAAATCAACTACGGGAATCAAATGCCTAACAAGATATGAAGATTGAACTTTCACTATAAGAAAATCTTGTATTACCGACGGCAATATCCATTGGTAAATGCTGATATCCATCAGTAATTTTTGACGGATTTTCGACAGGCAAAATTTTGTCGGTAACTTGCTTATTTGTAAAATTTATAGATGGATCATAAGTTCGTCGGTAATTACCGACATATATATCTATCGGTAATTGTTTGAATTTCTTATGGATATATCTGTCAATAATTACCAACCGACGTATGATCCGTCGATAAAGTGAACATACAAAATACTTAGGTTCTCTAAATTTGTTAGAGAAATTAGGGAATCCACACTAGAACATGATGCAATATATCAAATTGAGTGTGGGGATTTGTCCTTGAGTGAGAACTTGAATATGAAATATTTTCCCAGTTCTCTAACTAATAACGCTTTCACTTGGTTTACAACCTTACCCTTTTAACTCAAATCATAATTGGGTTCAATTGGAAAGGAATTTCCATGAACAATTCTTTAAAGGGGAAAACCAAATGAGCTTGATAGATTTAATGAATGTGAAAAAACTTAATAATGAGAGCATAGATGATTATTTGAATAGATTTCAAAAAATGAAATCTCAATGTTTCACTCAAATTTCAAAACATGAATTAGTAAGAATGACACAAAATTTTAAATGTGGACCTTTTACACTCAACTCACAATTTGAACATGTTTTTTTCATGGACTTCACAAACTATCCACAACTTGAATCACCAAGTCAACCTAACTAGGGGTGATCATGGATTGCATTTTTCAATAAGTTTGTAGTCTTGCTTTATTTGTTGAAACTCTAATAAAACCTATGGCATGTAGTTTTGTCAAAAGATAGGTTAAGACTCTAAATTTTGTTACATTTCCCTAAAGTGATTTCAGTTTTGGTGCAATTTTTCATCAATACTTAGTTTAAAATAAGGGTTAAATGTGTTTTTAGTTCACGTGAAATTGAAATTTGTCCTTATCTATAATTTTGATACATTTTGGTCTCTAAACTTTAAAAATGAACGAATATAGTCCTTTCAACCCAATTATGTTAATTTTATTAATGTGTCAAATGCATTCCATTCTAGGGTTTAAGTTGTTTACAACGTTTTACATGTTCTCGCTTCAATGTTAGTTGAAAAATGTTGTCACGTAAAAAAAAATTAACATAATTGGCTTAAAAGGACTATATCCATTCATTTTTCAAGTTTTAGAAACAAAATGTGTCAAAGTTTTAGACAAGAACAAATTTCAATTTCGCATCAAAGTTCAAGGACTAAAGACATACTTAACCTTTAAAATAAACTTAATTCAAATGATAATCCTCACTTGTTTTTCATGTAGGTCTCATATTCTCAATTGAAATCATCAATCCTTTTCATGCAAGAGTTATTTGCTCAAATCTATCTTTTCTTTCTTTGATGTTTGTGCTAGACGAAACTCTTTATTGTCTTTCAAAATTTGTAGATGAAGTCTTAGGGTTTGATGATTTTGTAGAATTTCATGAAATGAAAGAGAGACAAAGAGTCATGTTCATCTATTATCATCAGATGAAGTTTTAATTTTTCTAAACTCTTAAAATTTTCAAAACAATAGTACCAATGCATCATAGAAGACAAAGACTTTGGAAGCAAAGTTCATCTAGAGTAGTGGCTCAAACATTCCATCATCTCTAATTGTCCTTTCATGGTATGTGTTAATATAAAATTCTCTAACTATGATTTTACTAAAGTGTGAATTAGACTCGTAAAATTTTGTTCACCTCTTCTTGCTTCTGACCTAGAAGGGAAGGTTTCAAATTCATTTTTCTATAATCAACCCATTTTTCTTATCATCAAAAAATAAAATTAATATGGAACACTTGGGGTGTTCTACCCCTTTTACATAAAACACAAATTCTTATAACCTAAAAGACCCAATAAAATGTTCTAAGGTGTATAACAACAAACCACACACATGCAAGATTTTGCCCAGGAAACCTTCAACACAACTAGACCATTTATGTGGTCATTCCCTAAAAGTGCGAGAATAAATCACACTAATTTGTAATAAGAACTAAACAAGTCCGCCTTTAGTCTACGATAGATAATTATTAAATTTACTACCACCGTAGTACAATATCCCTTTAATTCTACTCTTGTGTTTTAGTCATTGGGTACTTTTTATCCTCACAACTTCTTTTTGGAGTAGCACCATCCTCATTGCATGGGTACTACCTAAAATCATCTTTCACTTGTTAATTTTGGTGTCATCGTTGGTTCAATCCTCATTTGATAGTCCTTGAACCCCTATCTGATAGTCCTCGAATGGAAGCAAGATATGCAGATCGGTGAAGAAGCATGCATAGACAAAAAAGAAGTCTAGCTTCGACCCTTCCCGACCATGACACAATGCATATTCTCAAACAAAGGGCATCATTCTCAACATCATCCTTAAAAATTTGAAGTTGTTCAGTAAAGTGACCTAAGTCGTTAGGCCATTGATAACGAGTGGCATAATCTTTGGCTTTGTGCAGCGACCAATCATAATTGGGAATCAAGTGGAGATCTAACGTGTCCCCCTCAGCGGTAGTCTCAATTTGCACTTCTACCACGTTAGACTCATCGTTGTCTGATCCTTGTGTTTCCTCTTGATGAGCCACTCGAGGACCCCCGCCAGCCGAATCAGAAGAACCCTTGTTCCTTGCATTCCTAGGACTGGTGGTACTATTCCCGGTAGGGGCTACCCGATCGAGAGACCCCCCAGAAGTTGAAGATGACCCAAGAGAATATGACAATGATGAATTGTTGTTGACGTACCCTCTTCCCTCCCAACCAAAAGACCCCTTCAAGCTAGAAATGACCACATGAGATATTATTACCTGATAACCAAAGAATGCAATCGAGCGGAGTGTGTGAAGACAGAAGTAGGAAAAGTGTAAAAATGACAAGGACCACACATTTCTATTTATAGAAAATTTTCGAGACACTTGCTATCATGAGAAGTGTTAGATCTCTTAACCGTCAACGGTCCAAAAAGACATGACTCTTCATATCCTGCCTGACAGACATGAAATACGAAGTATCAGATCCCATCACACAATCCTAAACGATGTGACCCTCCACCTTGACGCATTGAACGACTCCCCCGAAATAATGAACGAGCGGCATTATAAAACTTTTTCGCTTCGGCACAATAGCTCACTCAAAGCTTGGGGGCTTGTGTACTATATGGGACAGTCGGCTAACCAAATGTCGATGGCCGACATTATCCCAAAGTAATTTTATAATTAGGTTGAGTCCATGTCTAATGTGTTAGCGCATGTTGCCAATCGGTTATCATCATGTCACATCATCAAGCGGTAAACCAAAGGTTAAGTGGAAGATTGGACAAAATTATTTAAGTGAAAATTAGGCTCCCGACACCCGAAACATATAGTATCACACGATTTTATTTTTTGTTCTTTTTGGTTTATGAAAATACTTTGAATATATTGAATAATAGTGGTATAATTTAAAAAGGTTTGGAATTATTGCATGGTTTAGAAGTAGAAGTGGTTAAGCAACATATATGGAGAAGGCATCCGATTATTAAATGAATGGCAATGTAAATAGAGAAGCAAGAGACAGGAATAAAGGGTGAAAAGGAAAAGAAGAGGGCAAAATGATGAAAGAAATTGGAAGTGTTAGTAAAAGAAAGTTAATGTTGTTGTGGTTGTATTGTTGGATACGTTTTTGTTTCATTTGGTTTGAAGGTAAAAAATGTATTTTGCGTGGGAAATGAGAGTAGTGACAGCAGCGTGAGTTTGTTTTGGACAAGAGGCGTGCATCAATGAGAGGGAACAACTTAGCTGTCCAGAAACCTCCCAACAAAATTCTGGTCCCACCTAACACCTTTTTTACAACTTTAGATTCGAAGGAGAAGGAAACAACGAAACTTTTCCCCACTTTACTTCTATTGCAGCCTCAAGCTTAACCTAATAGCCACCCTCTCCCTTTTTAACACCTTCTCTCCTAACAACCAACCCCTCTTTTTGCCATTTTAGTTCCCAACATACTCTCTTTATACCATTTAAGGATCTTTTTTTTCGTTACCTTTCATTATTTTTAATGTCAATTTACTTTTAATAATATTAATATTATATAACCCATTATATTTATATATAACTTTCGTTATAATTACTTGGGCAGTTAGTCGAAAAAAAGTATTAGATACTATGGTTTTTGTTTAATTAAAATTTATATCATTACAACATATCTTAATTGTATTATATTTATATTAATAAAATAATCAAGGAAGACATTATTAATATTAATTTATTATATTTATATTTAAAAACAAATTTAATGCAAAAATAATATATGCTGTGTCTATGCAGCAGAAAAAAAATAATATAATGTTTTTTTTTAGTTGAGATGTCTCTCAATAATAATGTGCATAAGGACGAAGGTATCATGGGATGTCGTGGAGTCTTCAATTTTGCCTCTACGATTTCCCTATTAACTTGTCACACAATCCAATAATGCATATGAATGACTTCATCGTTGTACTATACCATCAATTCTATTTCTTTTTGGCAAGATTTTTCAAATACTTGAAAACGAAAGAGATATGAATTAATTAAAAAATTATACATATCAAATCTATAATGTTAATTTCAAAATCTCTAATTTATTTAAGAATTAAAGTTAAAAATAATATAAATACATCTTTGTTTAAATCATTTGAGGCATTTTAAACTCTAATATAAAAAACATCTCAAATATCTTACTTCTAAATTAGAACATTGACATCATTTTTAAGAACAAAACAAAAAGTAATTAAAATATCAAATTTAGAGAAAACATGTTGAAATGAATCGAATTAGACCACGTTTAAAAAATGAACTACAGTAAAATTTGTTAATTTTTTCTTACACACCTCTATTCAGATAAATAAAATAAAATAAAATAAATTACTATCTCTGTCAATAACCAAGATCACACATTTGAATATAATTATTACGAAACTTTTTGACATATATAAAATCAATCCTTTTAATAACTATATTTTTAATATGAATAATCACGGATTTATTGACTACTAAACTTCCATGGAAGAATTTAATTATAACTTTTTATGAGGTCTTCCCATTGACAACATATTAATTTAATTAAAAAAATGTGAAAAATATTTATTTAGAGGCAATATTCCTTGAATAGGATTGTTTGGAGCAGCAGTGACGTTAACAGAAGAAAACATAAGGAGAAATGAGAGAGGTGTATACGTCACATACAAAAAGAAAGAAAAGAGAAGTAACCTTTGTGGGTGGCAGAAAGAACAGAAGAGAACAAGTGACTAAGAAGGATGAAAAAATTAACCAAAAAAAAAGACAAAATGAGGATAAGATTCATATCTTGTTCATCACAAAGCGAAGCCACCCACAGTGTAGCATAGCAGCCACCACGCCACACCTCAACACGCCTCTCTTTTCCACCTTTCCTTTCAAATCTTCTATATATATTATATATATTCCCTTTTCCATTTTATCATCACATATAATATCTACATCACACTCCATTGCATTTTCTTCCATTACTATTTCCGTCTCTAACAATTATTCTTCAACTTTTATGTTTCACTATAAAAATTAATTAAACACTTCTCTGTTTAAAGATAATACAAATTTTGTAGACATTCTTTAAAATGTTCATTCTCAATATTCAAATAGAATAACAATGATGAATCTTTCAATTTTATTTTAAAAAAAATTCATTATAAAGACACAACACCAAACAGACATAAATTCAATTTATATAAGAGATTGATTAATTACAAAAAAAAAATAACATAAACTATCGACGGTCATTATTCATCTGCAAGTGCATAAATTTGATGATAAAGTGATATTACCGACGATCAAAAATTCGTCGATAAATATTCATTAGTAATTCTAGTATTTCTTGTACTGACTGCACTCTAACTCAAAATCTTAATACAGTAGATTTATAGGTGTGCTTTCTTATATGGTGCTCAACTTTTTCAATTCTATCTAACGTAAAACTTAAACGCATATTTATATTTCTAACAAAAAAAAGCTATTAATTAATTTAAAAAATATTATATTAAAACTTTGAAAACTTAGGTAAAAACAATATGTTTAATATAAATAAAAAGAAAGAATATTACTATAAGAATTTAAAAAGTTGATGTAGATATACATAGATGTAGTAGAAGAGTGGATGTGTCGTGTAGTAGGAGTGAAAGTGGGTAGGGTTTTAGGATTGGGTTGTGGTAGACAAATGTAGAATGATAGGTTGTGCGATGAGTATTTATAGATATGGATAGAATAGGAGATGCTATAATCTCATACACACAACACACGTCTCATTCGTGTATCTAAGTGATGAGATTGGTGATAATGGACTCTAACTCACATCTCCTAACCCTAATACAACTTATAACCTTTCTTTCTTTTTCTTTTTCTTTTTTTTTTTCCATACTCGAAGGTTACAACTTATTGCAACTGCTAACACAACATGACACATTAGCTACTCCTCGCCACGTCTTTCTTTAAGGTTGTTACGTTAATTAAGGTCCTACGGAGCTTCCCCATAAGCCACGTTTCCATGCACCAATCATTTACACCTCAACACATTTTTCAGTCATTGTGAACGGTGTTGGAGTTTATCAAATTAGAGTTAATACATTTTAGATTATGTTTATAATACACTAAAGAGTTATTTTAACTCAATTTAATGTTAGATATTCTTCTAAAAGTTTTCAATTTTTAAACAAATGTTATGATATTATATTTATTGATGACCCTTTTAACTTGCTCTTATCCTAAATGTTATCTATTTTGGTTTGGAGCTCGTGTTTGAAAAACGGATCCCAGAAGATTGAATAAAAAAAATTGAAAACGAAAGCTAGACTAATCAACAAACAAGGATATGGCCTATTTTTGTGTGATAAGTTTTTATAGAGCCACAAAAATAAAACTCTCAACCGAATTAATGGCGATAATATCTATTATAAGAAAAATAAATCTATATTACAAGGTTATTACAATTGGTTAAATTGATGTTAATACAATTATATATATATATATATA
>Ga0214544_1001497_pt1 | contig 48758 bp, 23 predicted proteins | sample CNSS3metaG_FD_160074 | JGI IMG/M metagenome (GOLD analysis project Ga0214544, IMG submission 160074) | Root nodule microbial communities from cowpea collected in UCLA plant growth center, Los Angeles, California, USA - CNSS3 | ecosystem: Host-associated > Plants > Roots > Nodule | place: USA...
ATAAAAAAAAAAAAAAAAAAAAAAAAAAATAAAAAAAAAAATACAAAATAAAATATAAATATAAATATATATAAATAAATATATATATATATATATATATATATATATATATATATATGTAGTGGTTACATGACATATCATGAGTAATTAATTGGACTGTTCGTCATATAAAATTCGAAAGGAGAAATTTATTCTAAACTATCTCAACTTTTTTGTGCCATCAAATATGAAAATGAAAGATATAAAAGTCAATCAACACGTTTATGATTAAAATATACTATATAAATAAAATATAAATTATGTTAAATTTATAATTTATAATTTAATACTGTGTTTTTTCTATACCACACATTTTTGGGATCGACGTGAGACACTCGTTGTTAGAGTCAATCACCCTACATATAAAATATGGTTCGATTGGGAGTCTAAACTTTGGTTATGTTGTCTCGAAAAATATAAATTAAAAGGAGTATTTAAATGATTTTTGACTTCGACTCTTAAACAATGTAAAATTATTGAATATCATGACAGAAACTTTTGTATTATCAAATTTTGAAATGTGGAGTTATCGAAGCGAGAGGTGCTTTGTGCATCATACTCTACCTATTACTTTGGATAATTAAGTTGACTAGCGAAGAAAAAATACAAATCTCTCTCACCAACCGATGGCACTAAGCTTCAAAAAGGAGACTGAGGAACCAATAATGCAAAATGAAAATGGCAAAGACACACCAAATAGTGGTTGAAGGGAGTTTATGGGGAATCAGAAACACCTTTTATTCTTCTCTGGTCATCTTAGCCGCCCTTATAGTTGCCACTACCATCTATCTTAGAAAGGATAGGGGACACTTGTTTAGAGAAATAAGTGTTCCTAGTGATTCTTCAACATCACAATGTAACTTGTTCTCTGGTAAGTGGGTTTTTGATAATGAATCTTATCCATTATACAAAGAGAAGCAGTGCAGCTTCATGTCAGAAGAAGTGGCTTGTGAGACGTTTGGAAGGAAAGACCTTAGTTACCAGAATTGGAGATGGCAACCTCACCACTGTGATCTTCCAAGGTCTGTTCTAAGATAATTATTACGTGTTTATGTTCTTAAACAATCTTTAGGTTTGGGTATAGTTTTTGAGGTTTGTGGAATGTGGTTGTTTCTATGTTAATAAGGTTCAATGCCACAGCATTGCTTGAAAGACTAAGGAACAAGAGACTTGTGTTTGTGGGGGATTCACTCATCAGAGGCCAATGGGTTTCCATGGTTTGTCTTGTTGACTCTATACTTCCCAAAACCCTCAAATCCATGCATTCCACTGCTAATGCTTCACTCAACATTTTCAGGGCCAAAGTAAGTTCTCATTAAACATAGGACTTGTACATAATACTGTCTATGTTGCTGACATATATGTTTCATTAACATGTTTAATGAAGGAATACAATGCAAGTATTGAGCTCTATTGGTCCCCATTACTTGTAGAATCAAACTCAGATGACCCAGTAAACCATAGGGTGGTAGAACGCACAGTGAGAGTGAAGGCAATAGAAAAACATGCGAAGTATTGGACTGATGCAGATTTTCTGGTATTCAACACATATCTGTGGTGGAGAAGGCCAGTCATGAATGTTCTGTAAGTTCAGCAGTTAACCTAACCATCAACTTGCATACCAACAGCTCTAACTTCAATTTCAACCACCACATGACATGATTTTACTGTATTCATCACAAAATCATGCATGCATGCGTCCAACTTTGCAAATTCATTTTGATTGTGACAAATTTACAAGCAGGTGGGGGTCATTTGGAGACCCAGATGGTATATACAAAAAGGTTAAAATGTTGAGAGTGTATGAAATGGCCCTTAGGACCTGGTCTGATTGGTTGGAAGTGCATGTGAATCGTAACAAGACCCGGTTGTTTTTCGTTAGCATGTCACCCATTCATAAAAGGTACCCTCAGGTTACAATATTTCTTGAGCCAAAGTAAAAACCACTCATGATCAAGCTAGCATCACTATGCCATTAACTTTTTCGAGATATAAAAAATCATTAAACCCTAAATTATTTTATTTTAAGTATTGGAAAAATCTCAACTTCATCTTTAAAATTTGACTTCTATATACTCCAAAAGTTTAACTATCATTCATACATCTTCAAAGGATGAGCTTCAAGTAACAAACGTATGTGGGGATATCCTCCACTTAACAGTAAGAAACTTCTTATTAATAATCCTAAAAAAAAACTGAAGTTGTAAAATCACCTTTAAAATTATGAAAAAAAAAAATCCTTTCTTTGAACACTGGCATTAAGTTTTACCAGATATCCATACAATGCAGTGCATAACTGTAAATTACATTTGCAATTGAAAAAAAAAATGCAGGGCTGAGGAATGGGGAGAAGCTAATGGTAACAATTGTTACAACGAAACAGATATGATTACAGAAGAGGGGTATTGGGGGCAGGATTCTGATCTTAAAATGATGCATGTGGTGGAGAATGTGGTTGATGATTTGAAAGCAAGAGGTTTGAATGTTGAAATGCTTAACATCACACAGCTCTCAGAATACAGGAAAGAAGGACACCCATCTATCTACAGGAAGCAGTGGTATCCTCTAACCAAAGAGCAAATTGCAAACCCAAAAAGTTATGCAGATTGCATACATTGGTGCCTCCCTGGAGTTCCTGATGTGTGGAATGAACTCCTTTATGCCTATATTTTCCATCAATAACATAAAGCTACAGGATAACACGTATGTGTAGAAAATTTAGTGAACTTAAAGTTATGGTAATTGTTGGATTAATAAAAATCAAATTTTGTGCACAATTATTGATGACGCGAAAATAAACCAAACTTATACCATTATATACAATATTGAGGATTATACACATGAAAAACTGCAATTTTCATTTTTGTAGTTTCTATTAAACAAGATCATAATCTTTATCCTTCTCGTCAAATCCTCTTCTCTAGCATGCCACACCAAAAGACTAATTACAAAAATCATCTACTTAATTTTAACTCAGTATTGTGTAGATTTTTTTTAATTGTCATCTAATCATTCGCTACGGTTGAAAAAAACTTGTAATAGGATCAACAAATAATTGAATGATAGAACCATTAAAATGAAATAACTGAATACTAACTCAAAAAAAACAAACCTGATAAGAAAATGATTAACTAAATCTATAAAACATTTGTATATCTTAACAATAATAAGAACAAAGTGCGGTTGGTTAGTTGAAGAGGCAAAATAAATAAGAGTCAAACTCGTGTTGATGCGTTGTTTCTACCACCTCTAACTCTAATTACGAACAAGAAAGGAGGACGGACAGATGGTAAGAGAAAGGTAGGGTTGCAAATATCATAGATCAAGTCCAAAAATAAAAATAAATACGACCTAAAAAGCAATTAGCATTACTAAGAAACACAATGCTTAAAGTTTGAACTTTGAAATAAATTTGGGACACTTTCCGAAGTCTATTCTGAAAGGAAGAACGTTCCAAATGCACTGTTTGACATAGCATATGATATGAAACAACCTAAGCAGTTTCTGTTGCTGGTTGGGTCACCCCAAACTTCACCAACAGCTTAGTTAGGTTTTCAGGGGAGCAAACTTGATACTTGACTTTTCCAGAGGGTGAGAGTAAAACCTCTGCAAGTTCAAGCTTTTCAGAGGTAAGACTTGTGCTGTCCATAGTTTTACTCAGTACCTTCAGTGCAAGTTGAACTGCTTCTTCCCTTGTGATATCATCCTTGTAGTCCTGTTTCAGAATTGACTGGGCAGCCTGGTTGTTGGCACCAATAGCTGCAGCTTTCCAACCACCATAATTTCCACTGGGATCACTAGTGTAAAGCTGAAAGCCAAAATTCTTGTCCCAACCTGCAAAGAGGAATGATACTCCAAATGGTCGAAGACCACCGAATTGTGTGTAACCTTGCTTGGTATCACAGAGAGATTGAACCAGCTGCTCAACAGGCATCGGCTCTTGGTAAGCGTATGCATAACGTTGTGCCTGGACCCTAGCAGTATTGATTAGGATGTTGGCATCAGACATAATTCCAGCAACGGCACATGCAACGTGATCATCAATCTTGTACATTTTCTCAGTGGAAGTTGAGGTTTGCAGCAGCTTGGATGTGACTTTCTTTTCGCCAACCAGAACAACCCCATCTTTTGACAATATTCCTATTGCTGTACCAGCATTCCCAATTGCCTCCATTGCATACTCTACCTGGTAAAGTCGTCCTTCCGGGGAGAAGATTGTTGTACGACTATCATATCTTCGAGACATATTGATCTGAATTTTTAGTTCAGAACAAAGAAAATGAGAGCAAAGAAATGAATAAAGTATAGCTTTGGTAAATGAAAATAAATGAGAAAAGGCACTCCTATTGAACAAAAAGATAACCATTTAAGTCATTGTTATGTTAATACCTTATCATGAATAGATTAAATGACCACTTCAAATAATACCTCTTTCATCATGCATTTCTTTTTTGTCAATGGTTAATTTTTTAAATTCTTCCATGGATTATTTTTGTTAATACTTTTCTCTACACAGATTGCAAGCTCAATATAACAAACTAGAGTAGTATCAAAATAACAACTTGAGAAAACTATAGTATACCAGTTTTATGAGCTTGTGTCACAGTTAAACTCCACTTTCTGAGATACACATTTGGGTCTATTATCTACATAGGAAGGCAGTACAAATGGCCAACAAAACAAAGTACAAAACTAGTAATCATGGACTCAGCAACATTCCTACCTACAGTAATCTTATTAATTAAAGCTATTTGCAACCCCAAGAAAGTATAAGATATAAGTCTGCAATTTGTGATCAGAGAATATCAAGCTTCCATAGAAAATTAAGAAAACTGAAAGCAGATATAACAACATCAAGACCATACTTAGGTTCACATATAAAGCCAAGTACTGTTCTGGACACGTGATGATAGGGTGTGGCCCGTTACAAAGGTTTATTGGAGAAAATTTTAAAAGATTAACACATTCGGAACTGCAAGATAGATCAACGCACACCAGAGAAAATTTTAAAAGATTAACACATTCGCAACTGCAAGAGAAGATTAAAAACTGATAGTGTTTTGTTTTAATGAAAAATATAATTTAACTCATGTTTGTGAGAACAAGCAACTCAATGTCACGGTGATGTTAGAAGGAAAAGGAGTAGGAGGAAGGTTCACATACAGAGGCTGTAATTACTGAAGAGCAGCAATAGATAACTCAATCATACCTGCACAACATAATGGGGTTAACAACTCTCAGTTATTTGACAGGGTGGGGGCATGTGTTGGGTCACAAGGTGGTGGCATTATGTGATTGTGTCACAGCTTTACTTCTACGGAATTGGTGACAAAACTCCAGTTACCAGTAGTGGATAAGAATCCATATTCATTTGAGGTTGGTGACAGCCATAAAATTGTGTGTTGAGGCAAGTGTAAAGGGTTGTTACCAGAGTTACAAAAGTTGACGATACAACAAAAAAATTTCTTATTTAGTTTGGGCAGAGCTGATGTTGTTCCACGGTTTTGGAGTGGCTTGAAAGTTTGGGAGAGATCAATGCAAATTTTGATACTCTCTAACAACCTTCAAATTAAAAATTAATGAAGAAACAAAGTTGTCTAAAGGTGAACCGGAATTGGTCAAGACTGCTACTTCTTTAAAAACAGTTAGAAGGGTTTTGCAAGAAAAGGGAGGGGACAGGGGTACATTCTGGAATGGATTTCAGAGTGGATTTAGATGGTCATTGATGAATATTCAAATGTTTTTCAAACTAGAGAGAAACATCAATCTCCTCATAGGAAGCAAGATCATGTAATTTTACTAAAACCAGATTCTCAAATTTCAAGTAATAGACCATATAAATATCCCCACTACCAGAAGACAGATTGAAAGATGAACATAAATTCACAGGAAAGATAATCTCTCCAAACAAACAATTGTGACATTCTGAAGCATCAATCAATGGTTGGGGCTTTAACTCTTCTATTTAAAAGGTAAGCAAATTACATTTTGAAAATAACATGAATTACACAAATACATGCTAAGAAAAATGAGAGAAACCTCAGAGGACATGTGGAAGTAATGCATGACTACTAACCTAGAAACTCAGAAAATGTCAGCAATCCAGAAACGTAGAGCTAATAGTCAATACAGAAATCACTTTAAAGATTTTACAGCCCAGACAGTAGATAAAGGGCAGCAAACACAAATCTCCCTTCCACAAAATCAATCACACAATAAACTCAGGTCTCATACTTAGAAACTGGGTACTAACATCAATTCCATCAAACTTCAAAAACAAACAGATCCAATCTCTAAAATTGCCCTAAAAAATTTGGGGCAGAAATATTAGTCCCAGAAAATGTAAGAAGTTCACACTAGTCTAAGGAGCCACATATGTCTAACCATAATAACCCTCATACACTAAACAAATTAGTTCCTGAGAAAGACCAACGTGGCTCAAACTAGTGGAATCTCAGGAACCAGAATAGGGTTTTTGCCATCTTGGTGGGACAAAATTGAGGATTTCCTAATGAATAAATCATCATCCATATTCGATAAATCAAGTATCCAACTCTTAGCAGAGATCCCTAAAAAAGTGCAAATATGATTTCATCTACCGAATCGCAATTTTATTTCGAAGTGCACAGATTTTCCAGAATGCTAAGAATCTACTATAACTTTTGCCAACGTTTTAGAAGACGAAAATTTTAAACTCCCGATTATTGGTATAGGGAAATACGATTCAGAAACCACAAGAACAGTATCACAATCAAAAATTAAAAAATAAAAATTAATAAACTTTAACTACATTTTAGACAGAATGCAGAGAGATGAAAATTGCAGGATATAGAAGAAAGATAAGCAAATACAAAAAAAAAAAAAAATTACCAGAAAGGGTGAAAGGGAAGACGACGATAGGAGAAGAGAGAGAGAGAGAGAGAGAGAGAGAGAGAGAGAGAGAGAGAGAGGAGAGAGAGGGAGAGGAGAGAGAAGGTGTTAGCGCAGTGAGTGTTGCTGAAGCTGAAAAGAGAAGGAGCGGAATCAAAAATCAATAATTTTATAGATAATTATTTTGTATATTATAATAATAATAATTAAATATTTTTAAATATATAAATTATATTTAGAACTTAAATTAAAGAAACATATTAGAAAATAGAAAAAAAATATATTAAATTCATAATGGGCTTCTTTTGTTAAATTTCATTCAAATAAATGCTTATAATTATCTTATTTTGAAAAATGTAGACTCTGCCTTTTAAATTAAACTTATCACGCAATTAATTTTTATAATAGAAAAATAAGATTAAATAATTTATCATACATCTATACCATTAAATAAAAAAGAAATCATATTTTTGGTGTTTACATTTTATTTCTTATTTTACTCATTAAATAATATCTTATTAAAATCAATCTTACCTTTTAAGTAAGTTTTTAAAAAGTTTATCTATTTTTTTTTTAATTTGATCATTTTTTTTAACTTAACCATTCTCTTAAAATAGAATAAATATTTATAATAAAACTATAAAATTATAGATTTAATTATATTTTATTATTTCTTTTATCATAAAAAAATATTTCACTAGTAAGTTATAATGTGTTTCCAAAGTAAAATATTTTACTCCATTTGAAATACAAAGCACTATTAACATTTTCTTTTCTCAAATAAGGATTAGTGTTAAATTTAGGAATAAACACGAGTTTACTTTATATTCGATAAACTAAAATAGATTTAATCTTTAAATATCTAATTACTTAATTAGCATGTTAATGACATCAAAAGAAGAATAATTCATCATTAAACACAAATAAACATTCTTCTCATTCCAAGGAATTTGGTTATATTGTAAAGTTTATATTGATTAATTATTAAAAAAAGTTTTTAGAATTCATAAATGCTAAGAACAACCATGTCATCATGAACAAGAATATTGTTTATCTTTGAATCACTATGAGTAATAGCTTCCTCAAATCTATTGTAAAGATAGTTGAATGCAGAAATAACCAAATTTATTAAAAATAATATAAAAAGCTTAAAGGAATAGTAATTTAAATAAAAGGTGTAATGTTAAAGAAAGAGGAAGAATTTTTGCATACTAAGGTATAATAAATTTTTGCATACTAAGGTATTGAGGTTTAAAATGAAAAATCATGTAAAAATGTGTTAAATTTCAATATTTAAATTTAAAAACTATTAATAACAACAAGAAAAACGAAATCCAAATTGTCTGAAAAATCTTTTAGCTTTACGATTCTATCAACTGCTATGCAACCTATATATATATATATATATATATATCACTTGAAATGAAAACATAGTTGATTCACCAAGTTGAAAATTAAATCCATGCTTGTAAGACTTGTAAAATAATTCAACTAAACAAAATAAACTATATATATATATATATATATATATATATATATATATATTAAAGACTGCACTTATTAAATACACATCAGGTTTATCAGTATAGTTTTCACCCTGATGGCATTTACAATTAGCATCAAACACTTCTTATCTCTATAATTACCTCTGATTCATCTACCATAAAAAGCATTTCTTATCACATTTAGCTCCCTGGTGACTTCCATAATATCCATCCTTTCTCCTGGTGACTCCACTGAGCAAGCTAGACCAATCTTAAACAATGAAAACAAACACTTTTTGGTATTAAGATGCAAATTATCTGCAATCTCAGATATGTTGTGCTGTTCTGATACTGTAATTGTAGGAGATTCAGTTTCCACTAAAACAAGAGTTGCATCAACAATCTCCAACAAGTTATTTGGAAATGAAATTTTAGCATAGTTATGGAGGTTGTGTCCGTCTTTGAACATTTCTTCTGTCGGTCGTCTCCCTGTTAACATCTCCAGAATTAGAATGCCAAAACTGTACATGTCACCTTGTGTTGACACCTGAAAACTTGCTCCATACTCTGAAATATTTGAGAAACCATCAGTATTTTCAGAACCATTTTCATAGAGTCGATCTAAAAAGAAATATATAATATAAGATGAAAACATACCTGGGGGAGAATAACCTATAGTCCCTTTTATTCCACTTGTACTAAGGTTGTGAAAGTTATTGATTGTTGAGACAAGTCTTGCCAAGCCAAAATCACTAACATGAGCAACCATGTCATCATCAAGAAGAATATTACTTGGCTTTAAATCACAGTGAATTATAGGTTCCTCACACTCATGGTGAAGATAGTGTAGTGCATAAGCAACACCAACCACAATTTCTAATCTTGTCTCAAGGTTCAAAGTTCTTGTCTGCTCTTCTCTTCCATTTTGTGGATGCAACCATTCCTCTAAGCTTCTGTTTGGCATATACTCAAACACTAAAGCTTTAAAATCATTTCCATTGTAATCCACACTAGAGCAACATGTGACAACCTTCACCAGGTTCCTATGCCGAACATTTCTTAATGCTATACATTCAGCCATAAAACTTTTCTTAGCCCCTTTCTCTTGGAGGTTCAGAACCTTTATAGCAACAAATCCTTCCATCGGATCAAGAATTCCTTTATATACAGACCCATGAGTTCCTATTCCTATCAAGTTCCAAGATGAGAACCCATCAGTTGCATGGAGTAGGTTCTGGTATGATACCTGACGAAGTTGATCAATTGTTGAATTGGTAGATGATGACTTTTTGTGTCTTTTCCATATCAAATACATACCAAGGATACATGATAGTGTAGAAAGAAAGAAAACCACACAGGATATGGCCAGTACTAACTTGAGATTATGGTGCGTTCTTATTTTCTTAGCTTCTAAAGGGCAAGGTGGAAGCTTTAGTTCAGATATCCCACCACAAAGCTTGCTATTGCCAGCCACTGAAATTGTACTGGCATTTTGAAAGACACCATTTGTTGGCACCTTACCCTCCAACATGTTGAAAGAAGCATTGAAGTATTCCAGAAAGGAAAGGTTTTGAAGTGTTTCTGGAATTGATCCAGACAAGTTGTTTCTAGAAAGGTCTACCTCTCTAAGACCTTTTAAGGAAGCCAATGAAGGAGGCATGGTTCCATGGAAGGAGTTACCCTCTAAATGAAGGTACTCCAAGGTTATGCATTCTCCAATTGTTTCAGGAATGAGACCAGAGATATAATTTTCAGACACATCCATGAAGTCAATATTTTTTAGCATGCCCACTTCTGCTGGTAGACTGCCACTTAAGGAGTTATATGATAGGTCCAGTGCAGTAGATAAAGTTGGAATTCCAAACAATTGTGATGGTATGGTTCCAGTGATGCTATTGTTTGAAAGATGTAGAAATTGCAACTGTTGGCAATTTCCAATGGTTGAAGGAATATTTCCAACAAACATATTAGATGACAGTTCTAGGTAATACAACTGACTCAGATTGCCTATGGAAGGAGGAATCTCTCCAAACAATTTGTTTTCTCCCAAACTTAATAATTGCATCTTTTGAAGCTTACCAAAAGTACTTGGAATGATGCCAGTTAGGCTATTTTTCTCCAAAGCCAAGGTAATTAAGTTTACAAGATTTCCTAATTCCATAGGAATTTCTCCAAAAATGTTATTACCACCAGCAAATAGTTGGCTGAGATTGGTGGTAAGATTGCTCACATACCTAGGAAAAGTCCCTCCAAAATTGTTTTGCCCTATATCTAATATATCTAGCTGGCTACAATTCATCAAAGATTTCAAAAATTGCAAGTCATTAGATGAATTGCTACCCAGATTATTTAAATCTAGCTGCAGAGTTGAAATATCCTTCCACTTCCCTAGACTTGGAACTTGTCCTACCAATTGGTTGTCACCAATATCCAATATTTGCATCCCTGATGCATTAGTGATGGAAGCTGGGATTGAACCTGAGAATTGATTCCCACTCACAACAAAAACTTCAAGGTTAGGTAGGGTGAGGAACATGCTTTCTGGAAAAGAGCCATTAAATTGATTGTTTGTGAGTGAGAAGACATGGAGAGAGGACAAATTGTACAAGGAAAGTGGAATGCTGTGAGATAGTTTATTATTTGGCAAGCGCAATATTATCAAATTTTTCAAAAGGCCTATTTCTTTTGGAATGCACCCCTCCAATGTATTTGAACTCAACGAAAGTTGAGTGAGGGAAGATAAATTTCCAATGGAAGGTGGGATTTGTCCAGTTAGATTATTCTCCTTAATACTAAACTGTTTAAGATTGCCAAAGGATTCAATCTTCCTTGGTATTTCACCAGTGAAAAAATTTCTATCTAAACTCAGATATCTCAGTTTAGAACAATTTGCCAAGTTGATGGGAAACTCTCCCACTAAGGTGTTATTGGTGAAATATAGTACACGTAATCTGAACAAACGCCCTAATTCTTGTGGAACTTCACCATAGAAGTGATTGCCCTGGAGGAAGAGGATTCTCAGAAACGAAAGGTTACCAATGTGTGGTGATATCAAACCATGCAAGTGACATCCTGATAGATTTAGCTCTCTAACTCTTTGGTGCCGTGTACTGCATGTGACTCCGTACCAGTTGCAAAAGTGGCTTGAACTATTCCAAGAGTTGAACACTTCATTAGGGTCTAGAGATATTGATTCTTTGAATTTGAGCAGTGCAGATTGATCGGTCTCATTTCCAAATGCATAGGTAGTTACTATATTTTGAGACCATAAGTTTGAACAGCAGAGAAGAAACCAGACAATGCATATGGACCAAGCAACACTTGACATCATTAAAGGAAGCAACTGAAAACCAGAGTTGTGGAAATTAGAGTCCAACTCATGATATAGTTATGATTGTGATTTGTAAATAACCACAGTTTACGCATACTATACTACCTTATTTGAATAATGTTTGTTTCAGCACTCCAACACCAGCAGAACTTCTAGCTATAATTTTCCCTGCAAGACATCATGCAAGCTGAACTAGTTTTTTACGAGTTAAATTGTGTATAGATTATCATTTGAGTTATAATGTGTCAAATGATATAAATAGTTCAATGTCAGTCTAAAATATTGTTAACACGTTGATAAAATTTCACACAGTTAGGTTAGAAAGACTATATTTATTCATTTATTCATTTATAAAGTTTAAAGACAAAACTGTATATAGAAACAAATTCTAATTTTGTGTCTAAATTTAAGAACTTAAAACATATTTAATCCAAAACATTATAACTACTGAGTTCATCCATACACAAAATGTTCAACTTGAATAGAGATATTGTTCAGCTGTTATTAACATTAAGAAATGAGCAGTAGCATTTTTAAGATATGGTTGTGTCGGTTGCATACTACTTTATCACAATAATTGAAACACTTCAGCAACTATAATTAACAAAACGATGTTGATTTTCACCTTTATTATTTCCTCTCCTCCCTATTCTGATTCATGAATCATGATAACTACGAAATTGAAAAACTATTGTATCTTTGATTACTTTAAAACACATCTACTTTCTATATATATGAAATGATCATCTAATTTAAAAATTGAAGTACATATTTTGTTTGACTTGATTGATTCAAATGATTTTATACAAATTCTATAAGCAACAGTGAATAAAACTTGTAGTAATCAAACAAGTATATAAAATGCAAAATCAAATGCTCTAAACATAACATTTAGAGTACTAATTCACGACTAAAATGTTCAAGTTGACAACAAATCCTGGATATATAATTTCATACTTCAGTTGGGAATGAAACATACATGACCAACCTACATTAGTCACTTTGAAGTTTGTGTTGTACTGCCGTTTCATTTGATATTGTGAGAACCTGTGGGAAAGTGCAGTATATATGCAGACACAATTGGGGTTGTCTTGTGGTTGCAGACACTCTAAAAACCTTATAGTTGTTGCAGAAATTGCGATTCATGATCACTGTTGAGTCAAGGAGAGACTCTAGAAACATCAATGAAACCGTATAGCACACTGCAACATAAAAGTCTACAATAAGATAGTATTGGAATGATGTGATAGAATTCATATTGTGAAAGTTTGGTATTTCTCTTCAAATTTACAGCAAACTTGTCATTGGTAGGAAATTTTGGTATTGGTTTGGAAACTTAACTTTCCATCACTCTGGCCCACGATTATTTACATTTTTTTCCAATGGACTGTGATGAGATTGAAAACTTATGAACCAGCTTGGAATAAGGAAAAACACAATTCAACAAAAGTTTTATACACGCTAAGAGGACAACCATACTATAGTGTGAACAAGAAAATGAACGTAAGAAAATTGGCTTGGTTGAAAAAAATACACGCCAAGAAAATTTGGTCTGATCTTATAGAATATGAACGTAAGAATCTCAATCCTGCTAAAGATGTAGAGTGAAACAAGATGAAAAAAAAAAAAAAAAAAAAAAAAAAAAACCAACAACAATTGGCTTGGTTGGACATCGGTTGATCATAGTGTATTTCATCACGTATCTCAATAACCGTTATCATTTCAAAACCGTTAGTCTTCTGTGAGTGTTTAGGGTTTTAGTTGATTTTTTCTTGTCATTTCTTCGTGGTTGGCTATCTCTAATAATAATTGTTTTTTGAAACAGTGAGATTAGGAAATACCAGAAGAGTACCGAGCTTTTTATTAGGAAAGTCCTATTCTAGAGGTTGGTTCATGAAATTGCTTAGGATTTCAAGGTATTGATGTATTATAGTCACTAATCGATTATGTGAGAAGATAACCTTGTCTAATTTATAATGTTGCTATGTTTTCATATTGATATTCATTTCCAGAGCCATGCTATTTTAGTTTTGCAAGAGATTAAACTCGCCGCAAGAAGGATTCGTGGTGAGCGTGTTTGAGGTAAATCATTTAGTTTTGCTTGAGGTAATATTTAATCTGAACTTAATTTACATTAAATATCAAATGTGTTTTTATCCTTTTGCTTTGAAAATGTAGATTTTCAAATATTATATATCCTTATCATCATAAAAGTTATGTATTCAAGGAAATAATAAAGTATTGTATGGTCCGTTCGGTTGAGCCAATCATAAAGCCATCTAAGATTACTTCCAAGATCTCCAAATATGTATTCGAACGTGTATCTACCAGTTGGTTGCATAAGATTATTTCGAAGAAGATTTTTAGATATGTGATCGAACGACATCCATCGATCGTGTGAAATTACTTCAAAGAAGATATTCATTCATATTAACAATCGCTCGATCGTCGAATTTAACACCTCACTGTCCAGAAGTGGACATACGAAGGAACATAGGAGGGCCATAGCCCCCTCCGCAAAATTTTTATATCTATTATAATTAAAAATTAATTATAATAAAATTATAAAATTTATTTGTATTTATTTTATAATTATAATGATAACAATAATTATAAATTTATTATCTTAAAAAAGTAAATATAATGTTTTTACCAGTTTATATAAATATTTTGAAATTAATCTTTTAATTTTTATTTTCGTTTAAAAATGTGAATTTAGTCTTCCAAATTTTTTTAGTTTCAATTTGATCTCGATTTTTTAAAAAATGATGTAATTTGGTCATTTTTCGTTAAATTTTCTGAATCAGATCAAGAATTTTTAATCAAAATTGAAGTTGTGAATAAAGATGATTTGCTTTGTTTATGTAACTGACCTAATTTTAGAGTCAGTCATGATAAAAGATCATTGCTCTGCTTCAAAAAATTTAACAAAAATAATCAAATTGCATCAATTTTTAAAAAAATCGGACCAAATTGAGGCTAAAAAAAATAGAAGACCAACTTGACATTTTTTAACAAAAAATAGAACAAAAGAGTAATTCAACCAAAATTTTGGCACCCCTAAAATATTGGTTGAAGATCCGCCACTATCAATGTCAGCAGTTGGACTACCCCCAAACTCCCATCCTGGTCCTTTATAAAATTATGTGTCACGTCGTCCAGTCAGGAACGATGTTGAATGGATTAACTAGTCATCTAATTAGCACAAAAAATTTAATAATCAAGTTTAGAAAACAATTGAGTCATGATTAAACTTACCCTAATCACAAATAACAAATACATACTTAATTTAGTATAGAGCACCCAAAATAAATAACAAATACATACTTAATTTAGTATACTTAATGAAAATTGTTAGAGCATAAATTCTCGATATGAATTTTACCTTTTTTGCATTTTAGAAAAGGGTATTGTGGTTCTTAGAAATGAATCCCAAACCAATTTTCATTTTCTTAAAAAAGATTGAAGGATAATTATCTGGATATAATTAAAAGAAAGGTTTCAAACACAAAGGAAGAAGAAAGTAATGACAATGTTTTTTCCAATTTACACTTTCAATGGTTGATGCAATTTGATCCAATATTATAAAATAGAAAACTACGACGGACTTTTGACATATTCCTATCAAACTACGGGTTTAAGTTACTAATCACAATAATTTTTTATAAGAGAAAAATATATGGTCTTGAAATAAGTAGATCTACGTCGATGATAAAATACCTCAACAATAAAAGTAGTTTATTAGCCAGAATTTCAACTAATTTTTTTAACATGAGAATTTAAATTTTTACTTCAAAATTTACTTAATTTATGTGATCAATTCATGATCGATATAACACATAATGATAAAAAATAGTGATAATAGTGATAAAAGATAGATCAATGAAATGTGGTTCTAGTGAGAGTTAAAATCTTTGCAGATTAGACTCCCAAAAGAAAGAAGAATCTTAAATCTTACAAGTCATAATTATTTAAAAAATAAAAAGTATTATTATTACATTCTATATTGTATATCTTACTGTTTTTTTCTGAATATTAATAATAATAATAGCCATACTAATTTATCTTTAGTAATTATTTTACATTTAACCATGAACTGTTATAAATTCAATATAATATTTTTATTACCGAAATCAAAATGATTATTTTAAGGTCTTAAGAATAAAAAATTATAATATAATAAAAAAAATTGTATTTAATGTATAATTGAATTTCGAAAATTAATGTTATTTAACTAAAATTTTATAATTATATAATAATTTAATATTAAATAGTAACATTCTATTTATTTTATAAATTTATTTTCTAGCTATCTGTAAAAACTAATATTTATATTAAATGTATATAAAGATCTAAATACAATGATAAATACTTTTAAATATGAAATAAGTATTTTTAGAAACTTAAATATTTTGAATTGTGTATTATGACTTTGTGTAGTTTTTACAATTTTATTATAATCTTTTATGAAACATAAGTGTTTTTTTTTTCTATTACAGAAATATTTGGATCCCTAACTTCGTAGTTTAGTCGTGGAGTCACAACTTTATATATCTGTTTAAAACAAAAAAAAAAAAATAAGACTAAAGAGAATTATAATTGATAATTTAAAAAATTTGAATACTTTTTTGTTTTCAATTTTATAGATTAATCACTTAACATTTGATTTGTCCATACAAAGGGTTTAAGCCTAGTAGCGTAGGTTCCAATCGCATACTTCTCACTCCTCTTGTTTGTCATTTCGTTCAGTTGAAGAGGGCTCTGCCGCAGCTCCACCTCCTCCTCCGGTCGGTCGCCGCCACCGCGACGGACAACACCAAGAAAAGTTTCCTTGAAATAGACTCCGTTTCCCGGTTTGGGAATAATTTTCATCACTGCTCGTTGCTTTCGATTTGTTCGAGGTTCGTTAACCCTGCAATTTCTCCCAATATTTATGCGATTTTATTTTTTGAGCATTTTATTTGTGTGGAATTGAACTACACTGTCAGTCCGGGTGATATCCCTCACCTCCTCCCAACATTGATATCTGAGTGAGAGTTACTGTTGAAGTTATCTGATTGAGATAATCACAGATTCGTGTGTTTCTCTTTTTTTTAAAATCCTTTTCAATCTCATTTATTGTTTATAATGTAATTATAAAAAATGCGACTGTATTATTTATTTTTATTTTATATTTTCAAATGATTGTATGAGTAAGGTTAAATTTTAAGAGTTTGTATGCGTGTATGCAAGATGTTTAGACTTTTTCATATAGACATTTATGCACTAGTTGTTTTCTCGTAATATATTTGTGACATTTGATGCCTTAGGAATGTTCTTCAGGAGAACTGTTAGTTGGATTCTTGCAGTCTATTTGTTCCTTTATTTTATGATCCATAAAAAAACATCGAAGCAAATTTCTTGAGAGAACTTATGAGTTATGAATGTCGACTGTTTCTAACTTGTTCCTTTTTTCTAAAAAGTATTGTACTTCATGTAAACAACTTATTGCATATATGGAAACTAGTGTAATCATATTTTATTGTCAATTATATAAACAACGTGTACACTAGTACATATGAAATTAAGCACGCAGGGTCTGATGGGATAAACTTTTTATAAACACCTTTAAGAAGTTAATAAGAGAGGGATTCTACCAATTTATATAGGTATGGGCTAATTGTAGTTTTTGAAGAAACTGTTCTCGTATTTTTCCTTTTAATTATTTTCTTTAAGTACTCAGAGAAATTTATCCAAACAGACACTTGTTCCCTATGTCCTTAAGTAAGGTGTTTATCAAAATGGACCCTAAATAAATATAGTTATTTTCAAAACAGAAAGTAAAGATAAAATAAGGTAACATAATTATAGGTAAACTTATAAAAAGGAAATAGAAAACAATTTTGTCTGTAACAGCTTCTACAAATCATGTGTAGTTGGTCAGTATTTTTCTTCTGTCTGGTGGTGTGCAAGGTCTTGTTCTTGCATAATACGTACTGAGTTTGCAATTTTGTGTACTGTGTCCTTCATCTGTCTTGTTGGTGAGGACTAAAGGATCAGATTTGGCTGCTGGGAGCTATATTTTAAGTACCGTCTGTAGGGATTTAAATTTTGCGAGTTTTGGACGAATATTTGCTTGTGTACATCCCTGGTTCCAGCCCATGAAGTTCAAATGTGTAATTAATGTTATCGATTTTAAAAAGATTCAAGTGGTGTGTTGCAGGTTGGGAGGAGAAAATGAAGCAGGTAGTAGGAATGGTAGTTTCCAATAAGATGCAGAAATCTGTTGTGGTGGCAGTGGATAGACTATTCTACCACAAGGTGTACGACCGTTATGTCAAGCGCACCTCCAAATTCATGGCTCATGATGAGAACGACCTCTGCAACATTGGTGACAAAGTTAGTAACATGAACTTATCCATCTAATTTGTTTATCACTTATATTGTTGTGCCTCTTATTCTCATCACTTAATTAGTAGTACACTTGTTTTGCCCAAAGGCTACTACATCTATTGATTTTTCCCTGTTATTTAGGTTCGACTAAATCCTTCTAGGCCATTGAGCAAGCATAAACATTGGATTGTTGCTGAAATTCTTAAGAAGGCACGGATTTATGTTCCACCCTCCACCTCAATGTCTAAAAATGTCAGCTCCAGCTCTGAAGCACCTGCTTCATAAATTGACTCAAAGTCTGAATGTATGAATTTAGTTGACCTTCTGAATTCAGGATTGTTTGCTGTTAAGTATTTCTAATGTTCCCCACACTTGTGGAAGGTTACACTGTTGTGGACATGTTTTTGGCATCACATGTTTCTACAGGTTCCCCCCTGTTTTCTTTTTGTCCGTTTTGTACTATTCTTACTTTAATTATTTCTATAAACTATTATACCAAGCTTCTGATTCTTGCCATCCTTCAAATCCTTAGTCTATACAAATTCATGAGAGATAATTTTTATAGAAACACACGAGAGATATATTTTTTATGAGTCATGAATGTGTTTAATTATGTAGTGAACACGGGCCTTTTCACCTTCCCTGATTGCCCTTCCCCAACTCCAACATTCTGACTTCTGAGTATAGTTGTTTTTATGTTTTCTCCTTGCTATGTTGGTTAATATCTGCATCATCCAATGGTAATATCATGCTGGCGTACAAAACATGTTAGTGGTAAACTGTTGTTGAGGAAATCTATGAAACACTGATACTTTTAATTTGCTTCATATATCTGTAAATGATTTTAGTGCTTTGTTGGATACTTTCACCAATACATATTTGTAAAGTATCTTCCGAGTCTTTAAAAATGTTGTGAAAATCCAATAGAACCTAACATAGAAGCATTTGTCTCTTGGTTAGAGGTGTCTAACCGCCCGATGGGCCACCTAAACTATTTGTATCAAGCAGGCCCGCCCCTTGGACCAAGCCTATTTTGACTGTACGCTTGCTATACAAAAATTGAAATGGTATTCTTAATGGAGATTTTAATGAAGGAGTGATATTGTGGACAACAGGAAGTGATTTATAATTTTTTTTTTTTAGTATAGCCTAAGAAGTATGCTATTAGTTCGCATTTGTAGTATTGCAATTATATATTTACTATGAATTTTAATGCATACATATATTATATATTTATCTTTCATGTTTTTTTTATCTAATATAGTTTTTTAAAAACAATAGTATGACCGTATTCGATATGTATCATATCAGTGCATATGAGGAAATAGTTACAAAAAGTCTGTGTGTATAGAGTTCGCGGGAAGCTTTCCTCAAACTTATAAAATGCTCACTCATCTCTGGCACTCTTTTAGTTTGCATAGTGCATATAGGAATGGAGAATATTACCTACTTTACTGGACGAATTATGCCCTGTCTATTAAAAAACTTAGCCTTTTAGAAGGCATCCTTTCTTAATATTCTCTCCATTGGATTAAGGACTGTCTTTCAAAATCTACTCCCCATAGTAGAGGGAGTCTCTGATATTTTCCGACATTAAGAATTCTGATTGATGAAATATTGGTGAAATTATCTTTCTCCTTGAGACAGTAAGTAATCTGAAAGCCTTAGTCTTATTAAAAGAAAAAGAGAACGACATCATCACTGAAGTGAATGATTCCAAGACCTAGCACAGCATGAAAAGGTAGCCAGTGTCAACTTTTTGCTTGACCAAAAGGGCTCACTTTTTCATACGTAGAACAAAACACATGAGGAGGGTTAAATTGTATGGGTATGATTTAATTATTTTATGCAAGCGTTTAAAACTACAAAAGAACAGATCTTTTGTAGGTGGTTCAGATCGTAGGTAGAAGGTTGTCCAAACTGTTGCTTTGTTGGAAAGATACTTGAGAATAATTGGAAATCTGAGCCCCAAATTTGTTCTAGCCTTAAACCGAACTTATTCCCTCCTTTACTTTGTATTTGGATATTATTTCTTTACTTTGGTGGCAGGATAAAGGTAATATGATATACTATAAGATTGGTAACCTGATAATTTGATGCTGTACATTCAGGCCGCTGTATTTTTTATTTTATTTTTTGTACTAATTTCCGTATGAAAAAATGGGTTTTAGTTTGTAATCAAATAAGGAAATATTTTCACATGATTTATTCACAAGTTTTATGGCCAGTTCTCTTGGGTAATAAATCAAGTCTTACGTTGTGCTGCTGTATTATATATGCATCGACTTTCTAAGAAAAGTAAAAAAGCCCCAAGTTGGATTAATCTGTTCTGTTGTTCCATTCTTATGGGAGACTTTGCCTTCGTGTTGAGATTGAAATGAACCACGGGGAATTCGTTTGTTCGTACTTATTCAACACACTTTATTATCCATTCCCCAATCCCCAATATTATGACGACTTTGATGTCCCATGCGGCATCATTATGAATACAATTTGTTAAATAGTGAGTAATTTCTTTAATTTTCGGCATAGTTGACACTTTTAAAGTATCATAAAGTTTGGAAATTGAGATAGTTTGATACCAAAGATTCAACGAGGACCATTTTTCCTTTTGTAGATAAGAAAACTGATGAATTTCTCATTCAGGATGGATTTGATAAAAAAACAAAATCCCAAGGAGCGAAGGTGGTGGGCGGAATTGGAAAATGAAAAGTGAGAGGTCTGAAACCAACTTGAGTTACATATGCTATGTGCACATGGTGCATTAATAACTCATGTACGCATCAAGTGGCACGTTGACCTTTTCTCAACACATTAATGTCTTGCTCCTCGGGCAAAGTTGTTTATGGCAATATATTATACATACCAAGACAATAAACCTAAGTCTTTTTTTGGTTCTGGATTTATTTCCGCAACAACACTGCATCTATATATCACTTGAAGTTCACATGAATTTTCTTCACATCAAGACACTGGATTTTAATTTTGGTTTTGTCCATGTTCAAATGAAAGGCAAAGTTCTCACAGATGAATGAATGGAATACTCTAGAACTATTAGATCTAATGACAGAACAAATGCAACATTTTCTTGAGTTCATTTATTAAGGTGCGGGACCTATGTTTCTGATCTAATAACTGTTTGAGTTAATTTGCTGGTTTTGTGTAGTTGGAAGCCATTTGGTACCAACTATTTCCCTTGACTATAAAGCAAAGCTTTTTATTAATCTATTTTCTTTCTTAAAAGTGTTAATTATTCTGTGTGTGCGAATTTAAGCTGTCTTCTTCTGAAACAGGGGAAGATATCATTGGGCATGCATAAAGTTCTTCTATCTTTTGCCGATGCAAATCATTCCTGAAAGTATACGCACAAGAAATACTGAAAAAAATTGCATTATAGTTCGTGTGGCCATATGTTGTAGCTTCTAAGTTTCTTTTGCATGATTGTGAAGTAGATGCAATAATCACGTATAGTTTCATTCAAAGAATGAATAATTATGGCAAAATGGGCTTTTCGGTTGTACCCAATTAAGAAAAATTGAAAATAAATGTGACGTACAAAGAAGTGTTTTAATCTTCAATGCAGGAGGTAACCCTGCCATTATGAATGTTTATGAGTGGCGTTTGGTTGAAGTCCTTTGGTTTTGCCGATGCATCTATGATCCATCATTACTAGTAACATTTTTTTTTTCGGTTTATGAAACTAAAAACCTTAGAAATAAAAGTTTACTTAACTGAAATTCAAAGACACTAAATTGTTAAAAGTGAAACACTTGGCAAACTAAATTGTTAAAAGTTGACTTTGTTGAAAATTGAAATAGATAAATTGGTCATGGATTCAAATGGTGGTGCAATGTTATAAGTATTTTATTATATTCAACTATGGTACACAAAATCCTTAAAAAAAAAAAAGTCCACAAAGGAAACACAATAGAAACAAATAAGAACTTTGAAAGAATTAATGTTTCACATGCACCAAGTTTCGTGTGAATAAAAACTTGTCTTTATTTGTTGTTATACAATTTTAAAAAAAGTATTGAGAGTCCACGATTCCAACTACAGCACAATGATCAACCACATTTCAACAACATCACCAACTCAAACAAATTCCAAATCAAATGATCCAATCTGAAGTTGTACCCAAATGAATGAAACAAAATTCTTCGTCCTCTCCCAAATAGCAATTGCTTCTCTTTCACTTCACTTCACTGTGTTCTTTCTTCTGTGTTTTAATTCTCTATCTTTTTGGCGGGAATTGGACCCCACCAAATTAAAATCTCGTCCTCTTCTCCCATTTCTCTCATAAATACAATACATGCTTTCTTTCTTACGCCTCAACAGAAAAAAAAAAAAAAAACCTTTTTTCTTCATTTCCACTCTCCAACACTGAACTCAAAGCTCCGTACCAGTTTATTTCTCTTCCAAACGGTGCCGTACAACGCATTCTAAATGACCGTTACACTCTTCATCTTTCTCCTCTTCTTCTTTCGCCCCGTCGTTGCTCTCTCCTCTGACGGCATCGCGCTTCTCACGCTAAAATTGGCGGTGGACGCGTCCTCCGCAGCCGCCTTCTCCAACTGGAACGACGCCGATGCCACCCCTTGTCGGTGGTCCGGCATCACGTGCGCCAACATCTCCGGCCAGCTCGAGCCGCGCGTTGTCGGCATCGCGATCTCCGGCAGGGGCCTCCGTGGCTACCTCCCGTCGGAGCTCGGCACGCTGCTCTACCTCCGTCGCCTCAACCTCCATACCAACGCCCTCCGGGGCGCCATCCCGGAGCAGCTATTCAACGCCACCGCGCTCCACAGCGTCTTCCTCCACGGTAACAACCTCTCCGGCACCCTCCCTGCCTCCGTCTGCACCCTCCCTCGCCTCGAAAACCTCGACCTCTCCGATAACGCTCTCTCCGGCGCAGTGCCCGACACACTACGAAATTGTTCCCAGCTCCAGCGACTAATTCTCGCCCGTAACAAATTCTCCGGCGTCATTCCGTCGAGTCCCTGGCCAGAGCTGAAAAACCTTGTCCAGCTCGACCTGTCATCGAACCTTCTGGAAGGTTCGATCCCGGACGAACTCGGGGAGCTTAAAACCCTAACTGGAACCTTAAACCTCTCGTTCAATCACTTATCTGGTAAAATTCCTAAATCTCTTGGGAATTTGCCTGTTACGGTGAGTTTCGATCTTCGGAACAATGACTTGAACGGTGAGATTCCCCAGACGGGGTCGTTTTCGAACCAGGGTCCCACTGCGTTTCTCAACAATCCGAACCTGTGTGGGTTTCCTTTGCAGAAACCGTGCACAGGTTTAGCACCCAGCGAATTGGGGCGTGGTCCCAGTTCTCGTGGACCGGCGGCGCACCGATCTGGGAAGGGGCTGAGCCCCGGTTTGATTATTTTGATCTCGGTGGCGGACGCGGCCGGGGTGGCCTTGATCGGGCTTGTGGTGGTGTATGTTTATTGGAAGAGGAAGGGCAAGTCCAATGGGTGTAGTTGCACTTTGAAGAGGAAGTTTGGTGGGGAGAACGAGAAAGCTAGTTTGTGTTGTTGGTGTAATGGGATGAAGAGTGATGATTCTGAAGTGGAGGAGGTGGAGAAGGAAGAGGGGGAGGGTGGGAGAGGGGAAGGGGATTTGGTGGCCATTGATAAGGGTTTTAACTTTGAACTTGATGAGTTGTTGAGGGCTTCTGCATATGTGTTGGGGAAGAGTGGGTTAGGGATTGTGTATAAGGTTGTCCTGGGGAATGGGGTGCCTGTGGCTGTGAGGAGATTGGGGGAGGGTGGGGAACAGAGGTATAAGGAGTTTGCTGCTGAGGTTCAAGCCATTGGCAAAGTCAAGCATCCCAACATTGTGAAGTTGAGAGCATATTATTGGGCTCCTGATGAGAAGCTTTTGATCAGTGATTTCATCTCCAATGGCAATTTGGCCACTGCCCTTAGAGGTGAGTGTCTTCTTTCACATTCTATCCATCTTTTCATTATTTCCCTTTGTTTTCGATCGTTTATTTTCTTCATTGCATTCCAATGACTAGGGTCTTTGATGTTTGGGGTCATTTCTCAGTAGTGATGATTATTATTCCCAGTTACACAGACAAAAATGGGATGTCTAGTAAATAGAGTTGCATAATAATAGTAATAAAAAAAATAATGATAACAGATAATAATTGGGTGAATTTTTATATTCGGCAACTCAAGATAAAGGAAGCTCGTTTTACTCAATTCCGTTTGTTTATGTCAAATGAATGGTATTGTACCAAATGAGATTTTTTTTAAGAAAAAAAGGGAGTGAGAATTAATTAAGGCCTGACCATCTACCATTCCAACCTCACTGACACATTGGTTTTTTACAAAATTTGGTGTTATTGTTTTTTATTAATCCAGCAATAAGTAAGTTTTTAGAAAATATTTAATATAGCATTATCACCGATTCGACCAATGAAAATATATTAATCAAAAGTAAAAGTGCAACAATAGCTTACTGCATTAGCAACTCTAGGCACTATTACCCATCACAGTATAATTTTTTTTATCACTAATGGTGGAATGTTTCCACTACTTGGGACTAATAATTGAATTATTATTCTAGAAGCTGATATATAATAAGCCTGTGAACTTATTCCCGGATTTTTTTACTCAGTTTTTGGCTTTCACTAGTTAGAAGAGTCATTTAACTGTGCAAACGAGGTTCTGTCCGCATGTTATTTTCTGTGTTTTTCACTGATTAGATTAATTGTTGTCCTTCTTAATTTAGCCAGAAAAAAAAAATGTCCGTTTTGGAAAGGATTGGTATCAATATAAATTGAACATGTTTTTGTTCAGAGAAGTGATAATAATAAAATATGCTTTCAGGGAAACATGAAACTATTTGGGTTTGCTGTTCTTCAATTTTGAGTTGTTTTCATTGTGTGTGTTTGTTTTTTGCTAGGATAATAGAATTGTCGTTTCTGCTTTAGATTTGTGGGACAATGGGACCAAAATGGTAGGTTAACTGGTCCAAATGTGCAAATATTAAATTTTAACTTGTCTCGGTACAAATAAAGAAATGGCATTATATTTAATTTATTTGAGGTATAAGTGTATGGCTAGATGAGCAGTTTGGTTAGATGTTTATTTATTATTGCTAAGGGGCGTTAGATCCAAGAAAGTGTTTGGTGAGACAACAGTGCTAATGTTAATGACATCGCATTGGGGACATCCGACGAGAAAGTAAGACATTCACCATGTGTCTGGGAAATGTGATGGCAGTGGCACTCATGTTGGGGACCATGAGCTTCTAGATCTTTAGCTCACTTACTGCACATGGGCCACTTAACAAACCAAAACTTTAGGTGGAAAAGTTGCTGTTTCACAGTTTCAACTCATTTCCCTAGTGCTGTCTGTGTTTCACTTAGTTTTATCTACTTCTTTGGATCTCCTTTTTATACGCATACTTCCAGTTTCTCAGTTATCACAAACTCCGCAGACCGTATTTCTTAAAGTAAGCTTTGTACAGAGCCTTGTGTTTGTAGAATTGTAGACCACTTTTGTGCCTTTACTTCATGCAGCTAAAATTGAACTTCTAGTTTTTTTTTTTTTTTTAATTAATTTATTTATTTATTGTAGCGGAACTTCCTTGGTCTTTGACTCCCAGTAGAAAACGTAACTTTTCCTTGTTTCAATAATTTCTTTTTGGCTAAACTTTCTTACTTGATTACCCAGTCCCTTCCAGAGCTGTTTTCATACTGTTTTTCTGTCTCTGTTCTTCTAGGAAATTGTGAACACAGGTTAATTTTTTGCTTAGAAAACAATGTGTATAATATGGGATATAGATAATCCAACCAATAATTCATAATTTTTTGTATTTGAAATTATTTTATAAATTTAGTAAGTTTTTAACTTAAGAGCATCATGCAAACTTTCCGCCTCAAAGTCAATTCTAGTGGGTATATTTGAAATTATCTAGAAAAATATGTGAAATTGCTTTATGACCTTTCTCAAGAAAATATGTCAGTCTATATGAAGTTTGTATAAATTCATTTTTGAATCAATAGCATAATTTTTAATTGCAACAAAAAATAACATAATCCGTTGCATTCTACACTAAATTTATAATCTTCCCGATACAAAATTTCCGCTAAAAACAGTTCATATTTACTCCTACTTATTTATGCAGGAAGAAATGGTCAACCACCACCGAATTTCTCATGGTCAACCAGGCTAAGGATCATCAAAGGAACAGGCAGGGGATTGGCCTATCTCCATGAATGCAGTCCCAGAAAATTTGTTCATGGTGACATAAAACCCTCCAACATCCTCCTTGACACGGACTTTCAACCACACATTTCTGATTTTGGTCTTAACAGACTGATCAGCATCACAGGCAACAACCCATCCTCTGGTGGTTTTATGGGAGGAGCACTTCCTTACTTGAAGCCATCACAAACAGAGCGAACTAACAACTACAAAGCACCAGAAGCTCGGGTTCCCGGTTGCAGACCCACCCAGAAATGGGATGTATATTCATTTGGAGTTGTATTACTTGAATTGCTAACTGGAAAGTCCCCAGATTCTTCTCTGGCAGCATCAACTTCCATGGAAGTCCCTGATTTGGTGAGGTGGGTCAGGAAAGGGTTTGAACAAGAAAGTCCATTGTCTGAAATGGTCGATCCTTCAATGCTCCATGAAGTGCAAGCCAAGAAAGAAGTACTAGCCGTGTTTCATGTAGCACTGCAATGCACTGAGGGAGACCCTGAGATCAGGCCAAGGATGAAAACCGTCTCTGAAAATCTAGAAAAAATTGGATCATAAGGTTCTAACGTTTACAAGCTGAAGTACTGCACCTGAGACTGGAATTTCCTTGATACTCAATGAAGATGCATTGCAACCCCATAATGCATTTTTCTGTGGTACCACCCGGAAAATTTTCTCTTGGGGGTATCAAGATGGTGCTGCAAATGCTTAGCTATCTCCAACTGCGCTCGCAAGCCCTACTGTGTTTTCACGTTAAAGCAATTTTTTGACGGCTATCCCCATCACAGGTCTCTCCTCTTTATTCTTTTTTCGGCAAATGAAGGCATTTCGTAGAAATATTTAAATTTTGTTCTGATCTCATTTTATCACTAGTCTGATCACAATAATTTCACAATATTATGCGTTATTTGGTTGGCAAGTTAAGATGCAATCATGTGTATAATAAAATTAATTCAGATCTCTGTTATCAATGACAACTCGGTTTCATTTCACATTTTTTTTCGGTGTTCTAAAGATTTACAGTACTCACAAATTTACGAATTAGTTCTCTTACCATTAACCAATCTAAAGACTATGCTGAAAAATAACGACACGCACAGAGACTGAATTTTAATTTAGTTTAACCTAATAATTTGTCTACATCAGGTACTAGAACAATCCTCATGTATGTATTAAAATGGGAGTGTTTTTGATAGAAATTAATAAGTTTTACCACGTCACCATATATTTCTCCCTTATTTGTGGATTTTCTCTTGATTTAAGAGGTAGTCATATTTTTTTATTTATTTAATGTAATTTATGAAACCTGTATAAAAACATTTATAAACGTTATGTAATGTAATAACAAATTATGAGTTAACAAGTTATTCCTTGTTTCATACTTCCGTGAGTGTAAACTTTGTTTTGGTATTATAATGTCTCATTCATATCAAAGTGGTATCTGGTTACTACTGTGAGCCTAAAAGAGTGTGACTATATAGAAAAAGCATATATAGAAAGAAAATAAAACATGAGTGAGGATCGAGAGAGTTCTCATAGCCAAAAAAAAAAATGTTACAAAGAGTGAGATATAACAATCAATTATAATGTTATATGGTCAGGTATCAAAGTAGATGGAAAACTTTATTATAGTTATTGGTAGTTGTTGATAATTACCTATTTAAAGGCTCACAATATCTGGAGCTTGATTGATCCAGGCTTTTAGATGAAGCTAGTGCAGAAAATAAAAAGAAGGATTAGTTGGCTCTATCACAAAATCCAACAAGGAGTAGACTATTATATTTTTGGTAAAATTGCGAATTGTAAAACTAAAAATGCGTGGAACACTTTAAAGTTATCATACAAAGGAAAGACACAAAAGTCGAAGTTGTAATCTCTACATAGAGATTAAGATAAGTGTGAGATGTCCAACTAAAAAAGTGTTGAACAATATTTTACCCGTATTATCGACCTTGTTAATAAGATGAATGTATATGAAAAAGATATACCTGACAAAAAGGTGGTGGAAATTTTTTTACGTATGTACCTTTCCAATTAAATATGATCATGTGGTGGCTCCAATAATGTATCAATAGTAGAGTTGCAGGGAAGCATTGAAAATCATATAAGGAAAATATCGAAAAAAACAAAAAAGATAAATCAAGAAAGAATGAAGATTCAGGTGAATTTCAACATTATAGTTAGGAATAATAATGTAGGATGGGCCGGTGTAGGTATGCAAGATGACTCAATTAATTTGTACCGACTTAAATTTCTAAAATACAACAATACCAATATATATCTTGTGGTATGTTTCTTTTAAACAAACTTGTATATTAACATTTCTTCTCTAATATTTCTATTAATTCAAAAGTAGTTCTTTTATTTGCAGCTCAATCACAAAATCATTTGTATTTCCAATAGATTTGTACTTAAAATTATAAATATAACTTATTTTAAAAAATGAATTTATAAAAATATTATTTATACTAATTTAATTAAATAAATTTTGTTCGATTCTTATGCAAGCCGCAGTCAAACGTTATGCGAAGTAGACAAAAAAAATTGGTCTGAAGCGAGCCAACACATATATTCATCTCTAATTATAATAGAATGTAGTCAAGTTGAAGAAGATAGAGATTGTGATGGTTTCAATAATAGAGGAAGAGGAAATTTTAGAGGAAGAAGTCATGCCAATTTTAGAGGAAGAGGACGTTGCAATTTCAATCAATGGAGAAACAATAATTCTTGGTCCTCTAATCATGGAAGAGGTAATGGCAAATTTTATCAAGATACTAATTTTAATTGCTTTCATTGTGGGAAGTTTGACCACAAAGCAACAAATTGTAGATTCTAGGGACATGTTAAGATTGCAGAAAACTAGTTCGAAGATATTGGTCAGAATTTGAACAACCCACAAAGTTTATTTTTAGCAAGTAATAATATTTTTGAAGATGAAAATATTTAGTATTCAGATATTGGTTGTAGTAATGTGGAAAAAATAAATTATTTTCTTTTCTAGATGAATCGGTAAAGTCTATAATAAAATTTGGCAACAATAATGCTATTCCGATTTTGTGGAAAGGTAGAATCACAATAATTTCATCTATGGTGATTCCTTCCATTTGGTTTTTTTTTTTTTTGTTAAATTATATTTAATTTCGTTATTTTCATTAATGCTGGTTAAATTGATAATTACAGAGTGTACATGTTGACAATTGACACTATTAACACGTGGACTATTTTAATCATGATTGTTTGTGTTTTGTTCAAATAAGTCCTAATTTTATTTAAATTTGTTCAAAGTCTCACCCTCCACTTCATCTTCCTTACTTTCTATTTCATAACCCTTCACCACTCATCACTACCACTATTGTCGCCGCCACCACCACCATCACCATTGTCGCCGCTATAACACATGGTTCTCTTTTGTTCTCTTTACAGGCTACAAATTTCAATGAAAACTACATGATAAAGAAAGGTCCATGGAAGGAGACTATCTGAACATAAATGGTACTACTACTCCACAGAGAGAAGGTAGTGATGGTGGTTGTGGTGGTAATGATGGTTATGGGTTTAGTTTACTAGTGGTGGTAGTGGTGACAATAGTAATGGTGGTTTTAGTTTGCTGATGGTGCTGATGGCGACAATAGTGGTGGTGATGGTGTGATGGCACAAATAGTGGGGGTGGTGGTGGCAGTGAAGGGGTGCACTGGTGAAGAGTTATAAAATAGAGAATGAGAAAGATGAAGTGGAAGGTGAAACTAAACTGAACAAATTTAACTTAAATAAGAATTTATCTGAACTAAACATAAACAATTGTGATTAAATTAGTAAAACAGTTAATGTATTGTAAACAATATTAGCATGTACACTCTGCTATTATCAATTTGAACAACATCAATAAAAATGACAAAATTTAACCTAATTTAGCAAAATAAAAACCAAATTGAACACGCAAAAAATGAAAAAAAGAAGAAGAAGAATTAAATTGAACAAACTGAATCAAATCAGAATCAAAATAATATTTAAACCTATAATTAAATATTAATTCTTTCAATGCACCTGTTCTTTTCCAACTAATTGGTTAAAAATAGAAATGAAAAAATGTAGTACATATGTACATGTTAAGTTGTACTACTGTACTTTTTGTAAGTGCAATTTGTTGAGTGTACTGCTTTGAAATAGAAATTTAGAAAAGAAAGGTATGTTATATATATATATATATATATATATATATATATATATATATATATATATATATATATATATTGTTTTTTCTTAATTAACTTTCAAATATCTCATATAAATATAAATTAAGATATATAACAATAAGGTTCTCTTTCTAGAGGACACAAATTATACTCAAATATAACTATTTTCTCTATATAATTATATAATTTATATAACCACTATTAATTTTCATGTAACCATTCCATTCCCTTTTTTATAAAATAATATATAAGAGAATGAAATAAAATTTAAAAACACGTGTTTAATATTTTAATTGTAATATTTCATAATTACTCAAATTATTTTTTAAAATTTTCAAATTATAAAGATAAAGATAAAGATAGAACATCACTTGTGTTGTGTTTTCAATAGTAATGTAATAAGATTTCTTTCTTGTTGTGGATACAATTTTTTTCTAAATTTACTCTTAGATGTGAAACATACAAATGTTATCTTTTCTGCTACTCTTCCATTATACTTCTATTTTTAATATCTTTTACATTAAATAAATATTTTCTTAAATGTATTGAACTTATATTAACCGTAATATTTTATTTTTTAGAATTAGAAAAATGCAAATATATTTCATGTATGATTTTTCTCTAGTATAGAGATGTTAAAACATTAAAATTTTCTCTAGCGTAAAACATTAACATTAACATTCCCTATGATACAAATATTGTTTTTTTTTTTAATTTATCTAATTAAAAATATTAGTTTTTAATTAAAATTTTCAATTTAATAATTAATTAAAATTTCCTCAACTATCTAAAATCGTTCTCTTTAATGTTTATACTTTGTTTTCTTAACTTCTTATTTCTGTCACCCTATCACTTTCATCTAATCTTCTCCTTGAAATTTTTTTGAAAAACTTTGGTGAAATATATTTATTCGAAATTTAGAATATAATTAACATGTTAAAAAATTGTTTATATTAAATTTAACTATTAAAAATAAATATTTATATGCTTCCAAAACTACAGAACTAAGGAAACCCAGTTGTAACCCACCAACCCAGATATTTGTGACCAAATAAATTCACACAAACCGTTAACTTAAAAAACGAAAAATAAAAATAAAAATGAAAATGGAATAAATATATGGTTATTCTCTGTTTGGCATTTCCACTCTCATTGATTCATTTCTGATTCTCATGCTCCAAATTCAGAAATGATGTATTCTCTCTCTACTTCTTTTCTTTGCACACACTCTTTCAAATCGCCGAAGTTGAAATTGAAACCTACCACTGAGCCTCATTGCTTCGCGCGTCTTCGTGTTCGAGTTCCATCCAGAGCTTCTTCCCGGAACGACAATGCCAACACTGATTCCGTTGAAGCTCCCTCCGTCTCTCATGATTCATCTTCCTCCCTGCGTCGTCGTTTCAGGTACTTTTTGGACCTTTTAGAACTTCTCTTTTTCCTTTTGCGACATTTGCTTTGTTTTCTTTTGAAGTTGATATCAAGTTTTTCAATCTTAGAATTCAGGTCTGATTGTAAATACTTCTCTCTGAGGACTTTCAGCAAAATCAAATATGAAGGAAACATGAAATAAATTTATCTGAAAACTAAAATTGTGCAAAATTTAAAAACAAAAAGAGTTTTTATAGGAGGTAATACGAGAGAGATTTTATGTTTACGAATATTTTAGCCTGAAGAAATTTATTTCATATTTTCTTTCTATTTACTTTCTATTTAACTTAAATACTTGTCGTCAAATGATGTTTTTCTTTCTATGTAATTTAAATACTTTCTATTTCTCTATTGACTGATCATTGTTTTCCTATTTTATCTTTAACACTTTTTCAAATTTATGGTATATAATATGTAATGAACAAAAGAAAGAAACTAACAAAGATAAAAAATTGTGACTGTGATTCCCACTTATACTAAAGGAACAAAGTAGCCGTAAAATTGTTCACTTTAAAATAACTGCTTTAAAATTTTACATGTAGAGTTACTTCTATTTGATTGACAGTGAAATAATTTCGTATTAAAAATAAGGTTTTTATTTCTATATATTTGTTTCTCGGGTTTTGGGGTTTAATTTGATCCATTGGCTGTTTATGCTATGTTTTGGGATTTTTTTTTTTTTTTTTTTTTTTTTTTTTTTTTGTTTTTTTTTTTTTTTTTTTTTTTTTTTTTTTTTTTTTGCGTAAGCTAGATTTTATTTGTTTGATTGTATGTTCATTTACACATTTGGGGTTTGGGAAATTGAATGTTGGGATTTGATAAGAAATGGGTGGATTAAATTTCATGAATTTATCGTCTATGCTTTCTTTGAAGCATATATATTTACTTTGAAGTTTGTTTATTGGGCCATGAACAGTAAAGGCTGGTTTAAATTTGATGAACTTGGGATGGAGATAGTGCTCATTGCCCTGCCTGCTGCTTTGGCGTTGGCGGCTGATCCTATTGCCTCATTGATTGACACTGCGTTTGTTGGCCATATAGGTACTTATGTGGAAGTGAATTTTATGATCTGAGCTTTACTTTAATTCAGGAAAAAAAAAGATTAACGAGTTAGCTGGCTGCTGCTTTTTATTCTGAATTCGGTAGTCGTTTTCGATTTTTACTACTACTAATTAAAAATTTACAAAATGCCATATTTGTTTCCCGTTTTAGTCTCGATACTTGAAATGATGAAAACAATTTAAATCTCATTTTTGTCATTTCTTATTCAAATTCTCAAACTCATGAAACAGAGTTTGTAATGATTACATTACACAGCTTTTTCTCAAACCAAAGTGTACCTTCTACTCGTCGTAGTAGCAAGTATTCGCTTTTTCTGTTTCTGTTTGTTCTGATTTGGATTGATAAATAATTACTGTAATCCTTCTATGCAGGGGCAGTTGAATTGGCTGCAGTTGGGGTTTCAGCTTCTGTGTTTAATCTTGTGTCAAAAGCATTCAATGTTCCATTACTTAATATTACTACATCCTTTGTGGCGGAGGAGCAGGCACTGATTAACAGGGAAGTAGAGTCCAGTCCAAAAGATGGAAATGGTTGGTATCACAAAGTTTTAGTAATGTCTAATTTTCCTGGACCTGGTCGTAATTTTATTTCAGATGTATCTACTAATAGTTTTGATCTCATGTGGGTGTTATCATGATTTCTCAGGCAAGTACCAAAGCAAGAAGCTCCTTCCTTCAGTTTCAACCTCTTTAGCACTTGCTGCAGCTCTTGGAATTGGGGAAACTGTGGCGCTTACCCTGGGCTCTGGCATTCTTTTGAATATCATGGGTATACCTGCTGTATGTCGTACTTGGCTAATCATTGATCCATATATTTTCTCATATAACTGATGTTACGTTTCCTTATGTTATTTCTTTTGACTGCATTTTACTGGCTAAACAAACCCACCCATTCAGCACAAAGAAAAGGAAAAAAAAGAAGAATCATTATCTCAGGACACTTGAAGCACATGTATTTATTCAGGTTTAGATCTAAATGTCTTTGAACAACCACCGTGTGGCAAGATAAATCTATCATGAACAATCTATCTTAACCGAAAGCAATATTTCTGGTTTAGCTAATATTTTGAACTTACATATGAGGTTTGCTTATGAACTTGTAATTAATTGCACGTAAGCTTGTTTTTTCTTACTCTTATTTTGTGCTGTGTAGTAATTTTAATGAATCATCTGAATGTTGGAAAACATAATAGGGGTTTTCAGTTGTAGACTTAGGTTCTTTTTTAAGATAGCTTTTAATTGGTATATAAAATGTGTTTGAGTTAGCTCCTTTGTGTTCTGTAAAAATTTGGAAAATTTTAAACACCAATTATGTTCTGTATTTGTAGCCAAACTGTTAATTCTCTGTGATTTGACTTTTGAGAAATATAACATTAACAATCAATATCAATAATATAAATATACATTTTTCCTTTGCATTCATTAGCTATCAGTATTATGGTATCCACAGCAAGAAAATTCACATATCCTGTTTTTTTTTTTTTTTTTTAATTTAAAAAAAAAAAAAAATTAAAAAACAAAAAAAAAAAAAATTCTTTTTTTTTTTTTTTTTTTTTTTTTTTTTATGGTTTGGGTGTCATGAAATTAAAAAAAAACATTTTTTTGGCTTCTCTTCACGGGCACTTAGTTTTATATGGTTGGGCTTTACTTTTATGATCTTGTTTGCATAATATTTTTTTCCATTTTTATATGCTGTACAGGATTCTCCGATGCGTGGACCTGCTGAGCAGTTTCTTTCATTGAGGGCCTTTGGTTCTCCCGCAATCGTGCTTGCATTAGCTGCACAAGGCACCTTTCGTGGATTTTTGGATACAAAGACACCTCTATATGCTGTTGGCAAGTATTTCAGCACTACTCATGTTACATACAAATAAAACTAGTGACAAAGTATTCATTTACCCACAGTACTTCTCAATAATTTTAACTGACAATTCTGAACTTTTTATTATTAACAATAGTTCAACTTTGACTGACACTTATCATGCTTTATGAATCAGGAAAAGAGACAAAGTTTACATTTTTTAAATTTTAAATTACAAACAAGTATCCATTCGCAAAGATGATCCATGGTTAAAGGGCAATATGTAATGGGGAATGCGTGATTATATGATGGTTTTATATAAATTGCCAGTGCAATTTGGCTGGCAGCTTCATGCTTTTACATTGCAAAATGCTCCATGCAACCCTGCTAATGTTGATGTGTACTTGTGTTGCTTGATGTGTAAATAATGAAGGTTTGTCTTGGAATGTCAGGCGCGGGAAACTTTCTTAATGCCATATTGGATCCAATTTTAATATTTGTTTTTGGCCTTGGTGTTCGTGGAGCTGCAGTTGCTACTGTGATCTCTGAGTACGTCAATGATGTGGTAAACTTAGTATTATCAGTGCATTGTGCACACATCCCTTAATTCATGGGATCTTATTTTAACAGAATTTCTCTTTGTTCACCAGATACTTAACAGCTTTCATACTGCTATGGAAGTTGAGCGGCAAAGTGTTGCTAATCCCTTTTGAATTTGATGGGAGAAAATTTTTTAGCTATCTGAAATCTGGTACGTCTTTCACAATTAAGTTCTACTGTTGCTTTTGCTGTCGTGACCCTTCTATGAAAATTGGTACTGATAATGAAATGATCAAATGTGATTGATATTGGAAAGCGGCCTAAATTGTGGTCACTCCTAGCTACTAGTCGTAGCATCTTTAGGGGTTGCACTATTTTTAAATATAAAGATGATAATTTAGTCTTACATTGAGTAGAGATATGAGTCATGTTAGATATATTTTACTCTATGGGCCTAGGCCCATCTTTATGCAAAGCAATGTACATTCTATATATATTATGTTCTTTTGTTGTGCTTGTGAAACACAAAGATTCCATCATATAAATATCTATCATTTATTTCCATATGATATCGAGAGCCTAGTTGAATGCTTGTCCTCTTGGTGGATTGGCTGTCGATCATTGCCATTTTTTTTCCCAAAAATCATGTTTTGTTTTTGGCATCCTTTTAGTGTCATGCCTCCTTTGTCACATGCTCTACACCATTTATGCTGTTGTAGTCAACGTAACTAGAGACCTCACCATGATAGTTGCCTTGCCTAGGCGGCCATTGTGCCGTCAGACTCATGACCATCAAAGCATTCACACTCCTTTATATGTGTCTAGAAATAGGGGTACTTCTCTTTTCATCTGTCATTGGCAACTAGGCATGGCAGTGTGTTCAGCCATCATTCCAGCCAATCTCATTGGCGTCAGACTTGCCTCAATGTCCTCTCCTCCAATCTAGTCTTGATTTCGTTGTAGGGACTCATTTTACATATTTGCATCATGTTTTTGCTTAAGGGGCAAGATTATGTTGATCACCTCACCTAGACAATGTCCTCCATTGATGAGAAAGATCACCCTTGATAGTTGAAAGTTGATGCCCAAGTATGTTGTGTTCTTAAGTCAACTATTCATCCTCTTTTGAAGTTGATCTTTTGTGCTCACAAACATGAATTGGGGTTTAGAAGAAGTCCAATTGTTGCACACGAATGATGCTCTTTGGTTCTATTGTGTTTGCCAAAATCTCATGAGTATCATCACCCCTAAGTGCCTTGATAGCCTCATGGCTGAAAACTTAGGCAAAGTTCATGATCTTCTACATGATTCCAAAGAACTATTGCCTCCTACTGCATTCCTGCCCAAGAACTAGAGCAAAATCAAACCTTCTTTATGCTGATGTTGTTGTATGGGCTTCATGATGAGTATTCGTCAAATTGTGATCAAATTATGGGTTTTCAATTGTGCTCACACTGAATATTGCATGTTCCCCACCTTGTTACGTGTTTCATGCAAGTTACCACATAACATACCTTCTTTTGTCTTCTTTGTGATTCCTTAGCATTGGTATCTTACTATGATGACAATAATTGCTCTTGCAAATTAGACAAATGTCGTTCCAAATGTGATCATTATCACAAATTCAGTCATATAATTAATCAATCTGATACCTTGTCTGGTCACCCTTGTCAATTTCTATTGCTCCGCTGTCACACCTATGTGTTCTAATTTTGGTGCCACTCCCTTTAACAGTTTTAGACCTCCAACTCTTTTTTGTGACTTCCTCAAATGGTACGAGGAACGTCAAGCCTCCAGTTCCATTACTTTTGTTGTGCACATAGACTTTTCATTCACAAGTCTCACTCACTCCACCTATCTTAGCTTTTGAGTCTTCAACTTTGATGCCACCAATCATATATTTGGTAATAAGTCTCTTTTCTCGTCTCTTACCACTTATGGTTTTTTACTCTTTAGCATTGTGGCTAATGCCTCTCCAACCCCTTTTCAAGGTGTTGATACTATTCATTTCTCTCTTTTCTCTCCATTGACAATGTCCTTCATGTCCCTGGTCTTTGTTTGAATTATTGTCCCTTAGTTGTCGCACTCGTTCTCTTGATTATTTTATTTCTTTTGCTATATATTTTGTTTTTTTAAAAGCCAAAGTTTGGAACAAATGATTGGTACCAGATGTGAGTCCCATGGCCTTTATCAACTATGAACCTTTGCTCATGTTGACTTGATGGTGAAATCCCTTTCTCTCATACATGTTCAATTGGGTCATTCTAGCTATCTAAGAAGATGCAATACCTTGTATCATGTCTGTATAAGTTGTTTACATAGTTGTATTGTATGAATTGTATCATTTAGGGACACATAGATTTAGTTCTTTTCCTAAGAGTGTTTCTGAACGAGCTTTGTCTCTTTTTTTTTTAGTTCACTCAAATATTTGGGGACCTGAGTCATATTAGGTCTACTTGAGGTTTTCGATATTTTGTAACTTTATTCTCAATGCAATTGGTTGTTTTGGTGGAAAATCGTTTTAAGGTTGGAAAAAGCAATATTTTAAGAATATTTTTAGAAGATAACACAATTCTTAAAATTAATGCCATGAACTGTTACAAGCCCACACCTCAAAAGCAAGAAGAAAAAGAAAGAAATGAAGTAAACATTAATGTTTGTATCATGTTGTTAATGGAAGCAGAATACATAAGGATAAGAGATCCCACTACCCAAAGCTACGCTCCTCTAGAGCAACACAGGCTGTTCCTCCCTTTTTACCAAAACCCGTCCTCCCTTAACTAACGGCAAAAATGAATACAAATAGGATTCCCATTCTTCCCTCCACGATTGATTTTTTTCTCTCATCCATATATTCTTCTCTGTACTCTAACTGTTCTACCTGTAAGTCATGCCTCCTCAGCCATCCAATTCTTCTTTCTCACATACACTTTTCCTCATCTTGTCTTAGTACCATCGTGGGCTAGTGATTGATGAAGCCCACTCATGCTCTGGGCCTCATCACGGACTGAATTGACTAATGCTCTCAACTCCTGCAAATTAGTTAATAGAGTTTTATTATAGGGATGGAGTACGATTTCATTAGCTTCAAAATGTTTTGTTTGGTTAACAACATCTATAATGAGGGATGCAGCATGTTTACTTTTTGACTATTGCCTTTTGTAGGTGGACTTCTTACTGCTAGGACTTTGGCCGTGTTTATAACTGTGACACTGTCAACATCTGTAGCAGCTCAGCAGGGCCCTATACCTATGGCTGGTCATCAAATTTGCATGCAAGTTTGGTTGTCTGTGTCTTTGCTCACTGATGCTCTGGCACTTGCTGGTCAGGTTAGATAATTATATTGCATTGGACTATAAATTGCATTTTGTTTGGATACACCAAGGTTATTCCAGTTTTAATGATCAATAAATATCTCAAGGGCACTTCATCTCACCCAGTTTCAAAATCGCATGATTGTAGAAGAATAAAATTTATAATATGAAATCTATTATGGTGAACATTTGAGGGCTTTCCCTTACCATATCAGGTGGAAAATTGGGGGGGCATTTCATTTTACATGATGAGCTTGATACTTTTCCATTTGCCAAGATACTGAATGGTAATAACAAGAAATAAGAAATACAATACATTACCAAAAAGGAAAGCAATTGGCAAGGATTGGAAGAATGGACTCTGTATATGCAGTTTCAAATGATACAGATGATATGATCTATTATTAGTAGAATTCATATTATTTGAAGATGGGATCCAAACTAACTATGTCAAAATTATTAGGTCTATGAAATTTATTTGGCTGAATCTTACCTGCATGTTAAAATGACATTTCTTTACAGGCACTTCTTGCCAGTAGTTACTCCGTGGGAAATTATAAACAAGCACGCCTTGTTATATACAGAGTGATACAGGTTGTCACCAGAAATTGCTTTCTTCTTTCTTACATACCTTCTTTTAGTTAGATTGGAACTTATACTGACCCAGAATTCTTTTCTCCTACTCTATTTTACATGTTAAACAGATTGGTTTAGGAGCAGGATTCAGTTTGTCTATGATCTTATTCTTTTGGTTTGGATCATTTTCTACTTTATTTAGCACAGATTCTGAAGTTTTGGATGTTGCTCGCTCAGGTATATGGGTAAGAAACCACAGATTTGCAGAAAGTAACCTTTATTATCATTTTGTAGGCTTTATATGCTACTCCCTTGCTGATTTGGACTCAGCCTGATAGAAATGGGTCTGAATGGCCAAGTCATGAGAGCCAACTCCAAATTGAAATACTTATGTTTAAAAGCACTATAGGGCATTTTCTAATGTATTTCATTTGAATGTCTGTTTCTATTGTTTTTTTTTTTTTTTGCCTGATTGTTCTTCCTCTAGCCTCTAGTGTGGATATACCTTGAAAGCTAATGTTTTTGGACAGTATCAGAATTATTGTGATTGATGGCTATTTAAGACATGGTAACCTTTTAGTATAACTAATAAATATTCATTATATGCCGTGCAATTCTCCATTCTTTCTGTGGAAGCATGTATTCACTAGTCATTTGGCATTCCTGACATTTAGTTACAAATGCAGTTTATTGCTGGATCTCAACCAGTGAATGCTTTGGCATTTGTTATTGACGGGCTTTATTATGGGGTATCAGACTATGGATTCGCTGCTTACTCAATGGTATTTGCCTAGTTCAATGATTGAAAGATAGTTACTCATTCCATATGATTGTTTCCTATGAACTCGTTTCCTTGTGTCCTATTTTTTCCTTTTGGCTTTTGTTTTGGGTAGGTGCTGGTTGGACTAGTTTCTTCAGCTTTCCTTCTGGTGGCTGCTCCAGCAGGGCTTCCTGGAGTCTGGACTGGATTGTTTATCTTCATGGCTTTGCGTGTTGTAGCTGGAGTTTGGAGGTGAAGTATTTAATTCATTTTGAAGGTGGTAGTTGGGAAACTTCATGTTCGTGTATTAAGACCCGTTAGTCCTCCTCATTCAAATCCTAGCTCAAAGAGCAAAGGAAAAAACATATAGTACATGTTGGATGAATCTGAATTGTCATCAAGTTGTATTTTTACCTTTTCTTCTCTCCTATCTTGATTTTTTTACTAGGGAGGTGTAGGGTATCCATCCACGAACAGAATTTTCTTAAGATTTTTTTTTGAGTTAATATTGTTCGTTTCTTCAGGTTGAGCAGCAAAAGTGGGCCTTGGGATACAATCTGGTACAAAGACGGAGCAGAAGATTGACTAAATGCATTCAAAGTCATTTACTCGGTACTCAAAAGTTCCAACCATAACCAGGTTAAAAAGCCGTTTTTAGGATGATGAAGACATGACTTGTTGATTTTCAAAGAGCTCTAATATGCGGACTCTAAACCCTTGCAATCAAGAGAATCCAGCATGATAGCAGGCCAATAATAAATTATCAAAATGTCTCAGCAATTGCTGCATACCGATTGCCAAAATCTCGCTGATACAGGTACATACTGAATGACCAACAGAACAGGGAAGGAGAAAATGGTTAATGACCAGCTTACTTTTTGTTCAAAATTTGTATTTATTACGAAGTTATGCAGAATTTTGTATATTTTCATTGGTAAAGGCTGCAATGTAAGTGAAAATAGGTACTCTGAATTGTCCTTTGCTGCTATTCAAGTTAGGTGGGTATGATATGTATTATGTACAACTTTGTTAATGGTTATCATTAATCTTCAAGCTATTATGATTATTCATTCAGTGGTATTAGCTGTTAACGATTTCACATACATCTAGTTAATTTGTCTTTCATTATTTACTTATTTTTATTAACCAACTTCAGTGAGTGGTTGTTAAATAAATAATTATCAACTTTAAGTGGTCAATATAGTCATTAAGGTTTTCATCAAAGATAATCTTAGCAATCGTATGGAAAGTTAAATGATTTTTCTCTTTGATTAAAACTAAATTAAATTATTCTTGTAGAAAGAGTTTAACCTTTTTCTTTTAAAGATTAAATGTTAATTCTTATGAGTCGTTTCAAATAATATTAAAAGTTAAATTGAAATTTTGTAGATTTTCTTTAGCAGTAAATAAATTATACTTATTTAGTTTGTTTAGTAACGAGTGGTTAGTTTAGATAGTATATCTCTAATTTTTCTTGGCTTAAGTTCAAGTTAGGAAAAATAAAACCTTGAAAGAACCAGTCCCACTATTGTCTAGACGAAAAGCTAGTGCTTGTAATAAAATAAACCTTTTGTACTAAAAGGTCATGAAGTATGCACTTTAAGATATCAAATATAACTTTATGGATAGTGACAACAATAATGTACGTGGGAATTCAGTTTAAGACTATAAGCTAGCATCATAGTTGTTCAACATTTATTAACATGATACAAAATTCTTACTACAAAGTCTCTATAGTGAATGAGAACAGAAACATAACTTATTGAATCGCAAGGTCGGGGAAAACCATGGTATAAGTAACCCACCAAAGCGAAAAACAAACACTGCAAGTCTTCAGGAATACTAGGATCCTATTTGGGGAAAACATACATCAAGTAACTTCCGCTCCTCCAATAAGCCAAAATCATAATCAGGATTTAAGAAACTATAATCATAACCCACTTCCAAGTCTGCAAACTGCATGTTATTCCAATGCTCTGGAAGGTAACCACCAAGTTTGTGTAGCTGTTGAGAAAGATCACACAAACATAGAGAATTTCTGCTTGTGTTGATGTTGTTCATAGCATCAATTTGGGACATGCTTTCAATTGGTCCAACAGTGCCACCACCAAACATATGAATTCCTTGCATTGAAGGATAATTGGAATCCCCAACCATGGATGCCTGAGTTTTGTAATGAATAGAATGTGCTCTCAGCTTGCATTCCAAACACTTAAGCTGAGTTCTCATCTCATCAAAATGTTCAGTTCTATAATGCTCATGTGGTGACTGATCATGACTAATCTTCAAGCTCTTGCTGTGACACAGGCCCAGGATTTCAGAAATTACTTCCTCGGTATGTTTTCTTGCTATGGATGCCTCAGTTTGGTTGTTACTAAAGTGCTCAGAATGTGGTTTTGAATTGCTATCTGGCAGCATGTTATGCATACATCCAAGGCAATGGCTGCTGCAGCTTAACTCACATGGTTTCAAAGCTTCAACTGATTCTCCTCTTGTTTCTTCACTCTTCTCCACAATGTCATGGTCAGCAGCATCAGAAGAGCTGCAGTAGTTAGCTCCTGTATTCATGGCTATGTCCAAAGGCTCATTCTGCAAGAGATTATTTCCCTCTTCACCTATGCCAGAATTTTTCAAAACCCTCTCCAATTCTCTCTCTATCCCTTCACTTTCTTCAGGTATTTCAGACTTAATATTCTTCAAAGTTATTGCCTTACATTCCTCACTTGTTTGACATTGTTCAAAGCCACTTGTCATTTCCTTCAACTCCTCTATTGAGTCATCAGCTACACAACCTCCAGAAAGAACCAGTTTCTCTTGTGTTACCTCAAAAACACCAACCTCAGAAAACCTTGGTTTCTCTTCATGAGGCTGATGAAGGTTCCTTTCTGACCCAGCTTTTTCAACATCACCGTCATTCTCTGAAGAACCACTCGGTGATTTTTTATCACATCCACTAGATGATGATGATGATGATGATGATCCATTAGAGTGTATTGGCTCCACAGAAGGGTCGGGAAAATTCAAACGCGCAGAGGAGCCATACATGGCCTTCGCAGCTTCATCATAAGCAAGAGCAGCTTCAAGTGCAGTGGAGAAAGTACCAAGCCAAAGCCTATTTGCTTTTTCACCCACAAGCTTTCCATTGATTGGTTCGCGAATCTCAGCAACCCATTTCCCCCAAATTCTTTGCCTCACACCTCTGAACTTGCAATCGGAGTTCTGAGGCCCTCCCTTACCTCTCATGCACCCTTTTCTCGACCCTTTTGCCGGAGCTTTCTGAATCACTTCCACCCCATTCTCTCTTGACCCAAGTTGTTGCTTCCTGTTATACTCTTTCCACTTTTCAAGAGTGTTCTCCACAGAATCACTTCCACTACTGCGCCTCTTACGCGATTTCCTCTCCCTGCACCCATTCCAACCAACAAATAAAAACCTTAACTTTCCACTCAAACAACGAAATTTTTATATAGAAACATACAGCATAACAAAGCTTATGCAGTAATCACAAACTGCGTATGACATGATAGCGTATGATATGATAAATTTATTGACTTCTCTAATCATTTTCTCAGAAACTAAGCAAAACATGATTTTTTATGCACGAAATCTGATTGGGTAGCAGAAAGTAAACGAAACAGAATAAAAACCAGATAGAGTTGAGATGAATGAAGAAGTGAGGTACTGACCCAGAAACGTTAGTATTGGTCTTCATGCGCTTCTGCTATGGAAGAAGCATGTAGCAATAGGATGCAATATGGTTCCTTGTAGAAGATGGTGTTGGGATATGAAATGAAATAGCTAGTAAGAAATTGTGTTGCAGGGTTTTAGAGAGGTTTTGGATTTTCCTATGTTGCGGCTGTTTGATTTGGATGTTTGTGTGTTTTGTGAATACAAACGTCATGCTTGACTTGTTGTCTAAGAAAAAGTTGAAGAATTCAATTTACGTTTGGAAGAGCGAAACGAGGATTGGTAGGTTTAGATAGGCATGATGACGTGGCACTCTCTCACATGGTGTTCGCGAGGCTGATGAGCATCTGGGGTTCTGACACGTGGCGGAAATGGTTTCACGGTGGCAACTCCATAGAAGCTTTCTTCACTGCGAAGGGCTCTTTTTCTATTTGGTCTTACTTTCTGCAACTCTTCACTTATCTCTTTATTTTTTACGCTCATTATAATAACAAATTTTCAATTTTACGTTCTTTTATTTTATTTTTCTAAAATACATTCGTATAAATCTTGATAATGTTCTATCTTTAGCTAGTACACCCTACACTAAGTTATCGTATTATTAATAAATTTTTTTTGCTGATAGCTTTTTTGAATCATGCATTTATCCTATAATAATATAACAGAACTTTCAAATAAATTATAAATTTAGATTTGGATAAAACTTGAGCATCCAAATATTATTTTTAATAGTAAATGTCTTTTAGTTATTGAATCATGTATTTAATTCCATTCAAACATTTGTTGAATATTTAAAAATTTAAAAAATATTTGAATAGATGACAAAAATAGAGATATATTATTGTGGATGAATATGTATAAGAGTTATTTATTATAGTATTAGTCACTAGTTAGATAATTATTTTAATGGTTAATCTCTAAGCACAAATGAATAATTTATAATAATATATGATGGGTTCTCATTTATCTTTTAAATATAATTATTTTCTTCACATAAGATGAAAAATCGTTTCAATGAGTTTTATTATGCCAAACGTAAAATAAATAAAGAAATCACAATATTTAAAAAATTAATTTTTAATTTTTAAAAAATGTTAGCTACAATATTTGATAATAACCATTTTTTTTACTCTAAACACGATAACAACACAAATACAGTTCTTTTATGGGCTAGGTGTAGATAATAGTTATAATATAGGTAAGTAAGTAAAATATTAATTAGTATATAAATCAATTCACACAACCTCATGAAATATCTTTTACATATGATGTTTCCAAAATCGACAGAAGATAAGTATTGTTAAATGTGATGTACCTTACCAACAAACTAATCATTAATGTCTTGAATGAAGCTAGTTCATATTATTTCTCTATTATTTTCTTTTTCCTTTTCCTCTCACAGTTTCATGTCTATCTTGTTAAATTATATTTCTAGAATTTTAAAATATTATTAATAAGTTATCCTTATTGTAATAGAAAGAGTATAAATCTTATTATATAGTAAAAGTTATTTTGCCTTCATGTGTATCATTTTTTATAACTATTTTTATTATTAGTTTTTAATTTTCAAGGGACGAGTTCTCTTTCATGTCATTATCATATTGTCTTTATATTGAATGTGTAAAGATAAAATAATTGCAAATGGGACTGAAATCAGAGAAGAAAAGAAGAAGAAGATAAGTTCTTTGGCAAATAATATAAAAAAGGAAACACATCATTTTAATTTTAACTTTAGAGCAAGAAGAGTTAAATATCCCCAAAAATAACATTGAGAAAGTAAGTATTATTGAAAATTTACTCATTGCATTAAGAAAGTAAGAAACATCGTTTGTTAAATATTTTAGAGTCATATATGGTTTTTATTTCTTTAATAATAAAAATTAGAATTAGTATTTTTTTTTTAAATTTTGGTGGAATTTAGTATCAATCTTAAATGTATGAATTTAGTTATTTCAACCAAATTTTATTAAGTTTATTTAACATTTCAAATATGTTTTATAGTAGTATTTTATTTGTTTATATAATTTAACACATTTTCGTTTTAATGTTAATTAATAAATATATTTAAAATATCAAATAAATTAAACAAAATTTATTTAAAATAACTAAATTTATGCAGTTTTAAAAATAAAGAACTAAATTATATCAAAATTTTAAAAAATGACTAATTTTAATTTTTACCTTAAAATAAAATTACTAAAATCATATTTAATCTAATATTTTATTTCTCAATTCGAACGTTGATAATTATTGTCGATGTCATAACATATATGAGTAAAATTATAATTCAATATTAAAAATAGGTAGGAAAAGTTATACATTGCCTATGCAATTGGTGTGATAAGTTAATTTATTTATGCTCCAAGAGAAAAGATACATGAAAGTAGTCAACAAAATTATTGTTCAGTACATAAAGTCAAGGAAATAGACCATCGCTTAAGAAGGAAAACACTTTGATCCTAAAAATTTATATTGATGTAAATCGTACAAGTCTTGTTATCAACAGAAAATCATAGTAGACAGCCTTAAAATAAAGGTTGATATTTTTACCAAGTTGTATTATAATAACAAGTTAATCATAAGAATTGTCGATAATTCTCCAAACATATTAAAATTGAAACACACTTTATCAAAATGATCTCAAAAAAGTATTATAATCAGAACTCATTTTCACTAAAGAACTACAAGACTTCAAATAACAAACATTTTCACTAAAGAACTTCACCATACTAGATTTTAGGATGTTATAAGTAAGTTGGAAAGTGTCTATGTTCATTTATAAAGGAAAGTTTTGTAAATTGCAAATTATTCAAATAAAGATATCATCAGTTTTTCCTAATAGTTAAGAGAGATTTTCGATAAGATTATGTTATACATTATTATGAATATTGATATCTTAAGTACAAAGCCAAACAACCATTTGTGTTCACATAAAAGTTTATTAAAAAAAGGAAAAAATAAAAGAATACAAAATATGGGAATCAAACCCTTGATAAAAGTCATACTTCACCAAATATAAGTAAACTATACCTATTAGAAGACAAAAAAATCTAAATAAATACATGAAGGTCAAACATTAAACCACTTATATTGTTTTCTATAAATGAAAAATAAATTAGTTAATTTATTAGCACAATAATTTTCTTTACAAAAAATATGAGACTTTAAACTGAATATACGTACAGAAATGGAAGAACCGACATCATCCCCTGTAAAACTCCAAGAAATCACTTATTACTCCAAAAAACCATGGCAACAAGAGAATAACCACTTCCCAACCAAAGTTGCTGAAACTCCTCCCTCGAAGCATGTTTAAAGCATAAATGTCCCCTATAAATTTAGTATAAATATACATTTGTAAATAAGAGATATTATCTTTTGAATTTTTTTGATTAATTTCAATGTATTTTCATTTATTTTAAAGGCTTTGATTGTTACAATGGTGAAATATCCTTTGTATGATTGTTATTAATAAAATATACTTCTCCTTTTTTAATAATAGGCGTAAATATTAATTTGGTCATTATTTTCGTTAATTTTTTTTAATTCAATCCTATTTTTTTTTTCAATTTCTTCACAATTTTTCTTAATTTTGTTTAGTTTAGTGTTTTTTTCTAACGTCGTTTAAATAATTAACGATAAGTGAACAATATATATCATGTATCAATTTGTGTTTTTTTTATTTTTTTATTTTTTTAATTTAAAAAAGATGCCCATGTGTCTAGCCAATATATTGTGTTACATGACAGTAATAATGTTACATGTCAGTTAGTGGTGAAACTATGTAATGACAGGGAGAGTTGTGGCTCCCCCAATTTTTTTTTGAAATTATATATATATATAATTATATTTATATATTATTTATATTATTTATATTAAGTTTATATTATGGAAATTATAATAGAAAATAAATAAAAAATTTAATGGAGACATTGGTTTATTAAAGAGATTAGGATTTTTTTACTATAGGTAAATTATCATGAAAATGTGTGAGGAGAAATAAATACAAAGAGATAGATTGGAAAATAGAGGTTGAGGAACACATACATTGAATGATATTGAAGTATACATTCTGGCATGATCTCTCACATATCAAGGTTAGTATCTTATTATGATTTATGTATGTTAGATTTATAATTCGTTTTAGGATGTTTCTCCCAAATTAAGTTTATCCCAAATTAGTATAAACCTAATTATGATTTTAGGATTCTTTTATGAAATGGGTATGAATCCTAATTATATTTTTTCCCAAATTATTATAACTTTTAATTATGAAATTTAGAGATTTTGTGTTTTCTGCTGTCTATGGTAAATTTTTTTTATACATTGTTGCTTATTTAATTAAAGTGGTATGAGTTTTGTTATGTTTTATATTGTGATAATTGTGATTTGTGAATATAAATTTTATCTTTTTTCTAAATAGACGAATGGTGATAAATTTATATTAGAAAGATTATGATAAAGAGTAAAAAAATTGATTCTTTTTTTAAAGAAGAAGGTTTGTGATAAAGATGCAAAAAAATGCATATAGGTTAACTAAACTTTTCATGAGAACCAAGAATTAAAGATAATGAAAAAAAAATCTCTAAAGTTCTTAGAGTTATCTATAATGAATTTAAAAATTCATTAGAATGCAATTCGGGAAAAGAGTCATCAAATTTGACAATACCCACAAAATCAAATTGATGAGATAGGAAGGGTTTATCTAAAATGGTATTCATGGTTTGGTACCATAATATAATAGCGAATAATAGTCATTTTTTTTTAATTCTTTTATTATGTGTGCTTGTATATCACCTTCTTTGCCACATAAAATGAAATGGGAAAATTTTCATATTCAAATGTGTCTCTAAAATCATCATCATAGCCTTGTTAATCATACCATACAAACATTTTATATGATACAACCTTAATAGAAAAGACAACTTCGAGTACTTTTGACATCTTCATACAACTTTTGGTTACAACTCTAAGCAACTCAATATATTCTTCATTTGGCATGGTTTCTACAAATTTGGAAGATCTTTCAATGCATTATAATCCTCGTCATCATTTCTATTCTCCTAAATACATCATTTAT